>ERZ761574.505-NODE-505-length-27181-cov-67.979282_pt1 | contig 27181 bp, 9 predicted proteins | sample MGYA00374950_ERZ761574 | MGnify/ENA primary metagenome ERZ761574 (study PRJEB28895, sample SAMN07631631) | mixed culture metagenome | isolation source: Freshwater growth medium | place: USA: Seattle, Washington | collected 2016-10-03 ... | reverse complement strand
CCCACGCCGCCGCCGCCGCCGCCGCCCACCCCACCGCCGCCGCCGCCGCCCTCGCCCTCGCCCTCTCCGCACCCGCCACCGAGTCCGATGCCCTATCCGCCGCCGCCGCCGTTGCAACCGCAGCCTAAGCCACCGCCCTCACCGCCTTCGGTGCCGCCGAGCCCGACGCCTTTGCCGCCGCCGCCGCCGCCCTCGCTACCGCCCTCGCCCTGCCCCCCCGCTCCGCCCTTGCCACCATCCCCAGCGCCGCCGCCGCCGCCACGACCGCCGCCCTCGCCTCCCACCTCTTTCCAGTTTATTGCGATCCCAGCGACAGGCTTCGATGGGGCCCGCGCCTACTGCGCACAGCTAGGCGGACACTTGCCACACCTCAAGTTTACTCATCACAACGATGCGGTCGTGACGCTCGCTGCGGATGCCGGCGTCGACGTGTGGATTGGGGCGACTGACCTCCGCATGGAGGGGGAATGGGAGTGGCTTGACGATGGCTCCGACGCCTCGAAGTACATGCCACACAACTACTGGGCGAAGCACGAGCCGATTCCTTACGGTTGGACTGTCGATTGCGCCGTCATCAGCCATGTAGACGGGCTCTGGCGGACTGTCAAGTGTGATGAGCCGTATCACGTCGTGTGCGAGGGGGGCGCGCCAACGCCGCGCCCGCCGCCCTTGCCGCCGCCACCACCCTCGCCCCCGCCACCGCCGCCGCCGAGCCCGCCACCGCCGCCCTCGGAGCCGCCGCCGCCGCCGCCGCCCTCGCCGCCCCCGCCCTCGCCGTTTCCGCCACCGCCAAGCCCCCAAATGCCACCCTACCCTCCCGGGTTCTTACGCCCGCCTTGGGCGCCGCCGCCGCCACCCTCACCGCCGCCGCCGCCGTCGTCGCCACCTCCGCCGTCGCCCCCGTGCCCACCGCCGCCGAACCCGCCGCCGTCGCCGCTGCCGTCCTCGCCACCGCCCTCGCCGCCGCCCTCGCCTCCGCCGCCCTCTCTCCCACCCTCGCCCTCGCCGCCCCCGCCGCCCAGGCCGCCGCCACGGTCGCCGCCTCCGTTGCCGCCCCCCCCATCACCACCTCCGCCCCAGCCCTCGCCGCCGCCACCCTCGCCCGCGCCGCCGCCGGAGCCAGCATTGCCGCCGCAACCCCGCCCTCCGCCCTCGTCGCCGCCGCCGCCGAGCCCGCCGCCGCCAAGCCCGCCGCCGCCGCTAATCGAAGTGGTGTCGCCGTGGTTCAAGATGGCCCTTGCGCTGGTCATCATCGCCGCCGCCGGATGGTACGGCGGCGGCGGGTTGCTCCGCTGCGTGATGGGCCCTACTCTGCCCAAGCTGATGCCACCCTCGCAGCCTCCGCCAACCGACGGGCACACAGGGCTCAGCTGGCTGGCGGAGTGCCTCGGGGTGCGCTCCCAGGCGGGCTCCGCTCAGCTGGAGGAGTCGATTGGCCGATTGGCCGAGCTGCGCCATATGTGGCTCACGGATGTGGACGATGATGCTGCGTACGCCCTTGCGGAGGCGCTGCAGCCTGGGCGCGCACGTCGCCTTGAGATGCTCCGGATGGGAAAGGACGTGTACGCGGATGGTTGCGCGGCCATCGCCGAGGCTCTTGGTCGCGGGGGTGCGCCGCGCTTGCAGGCACTGCACCTTAGCAATAACCTCTTGGGCGACGACGGCGCGATCGCCCTCGCCGATTTTCTGCTCCGGGCGGGCGGCGCGCCGCGGCTTCGTGACCTGCATCTCAACCACTGCGATGTGGGCGACGAGGGCGCAGGTGCCATTGGCGACGCGTTGCGCGACGGCGCCGCGCCCGCTCTCGAGAACCTCTGGCTGGGGGGCAACCTGATCGGTGACTACGGCGCAGAGGCCCTCGCACAGGCCATCACGCCTCGAGTGGGCTTCACAGCAAGGGGCTTGCCCACAGGCTGCGCCCACAGGCTGCGCCGCCTCGGCCTGTACTCAAACGCCATCGGCGACACGGGCGCGCTCGCGCTCGCACGCGCCATCGAGGCGCGCCATGAATTCAGGCATCGGTTGCGCGCGGAGCGCACGTACGACGTCGAGGGCGGCGCCGACGGCGCCGAGGGGGTCGACGGCGGGCTTGCCGTGCTCACCGTGATGCTCTTTGGGCACCAGGTCTCCGACGAGGCGACGATGCAGGCCATCCTGCGCGTGGAGGATCTCGGCGCGCAGATCGGAGGCGACCGTATCGAGCTCTTCTCTCCGAGGGAGGAGGCCCAGGCGGGCTGGTCGCACACCTCGTCTCTGAACGCCTCACGCGACCCTTCCAACGAGCCCTCGCGCGACGCCTCGCCCGCGCGCGACGCCTCGAGACGCCCGTCGAATGCGCCCTCGCGCCACCCGTCGCGGCCGGGCTCGGAGCCGTCCTCGCCCAAGCGTGTATCCTCGCCCGGCGCGCGCGGCAGCTGGAGCTCACCCGTCTCGGCGAATATCTCGGCAGGCCACTTTGATGGCAGCTACGAGTACCTGCAACTGCCTCGGGCCACTGCCGAGGGCGAGGCGGCACCCACCGGCTACGAATACCACCTGCCGCAGCCGCAGCAGCTGCCGCCGCCTCACACCGACCCGGCCTATGGCGGCGTGTCCGGGCCGCCGAGCCGCGAGCGCACGGGCGACCCGTCGTTTTCGCGCTTTGGGAGCGGGAGCGAGATGTACTGAAGTCCGTCAAAGGACTGAAACTTGGATTCTGATTACGCTTTACGGTAACATCATGAACGGAATATAACTTTATCTTCATATTATCTACGTTCTACGAGACGCCTACGAGATACGAGTGGTCCGTTTCTTGTCATCTTGTATCCCCCCATCCCGCCATTCCCGCTAAACGCGTCCTGTCCGCGTGGACGCGCGGCGATCCGAGAAATGTTTGTGCCGAGGTGTCAGGAGGGGTACTATGTACGCGTTGATGAATAGTTTTCCCGCGGGACGGCCGACGGTTCGTCAAAACTGACATGGCAGCCATCCGCTTCATGAGGCCCAACGCGAGGACGGAGCAAGCCCGCTTTATGAGGCCCAAAGCGAGGACGGAGCAAGCCCTTCGTCATCACGGCCTGGCGCGGAGGGTGCGCTCGTACAGCAGCTCCAGTTCACCACTCGTCGTCGACATGCACAGCCACTTCCTCCCAGCTCGATGGCCAGACTTTGCGGCGCGGCACGGGGGCGAGGCGTGGCCGTGGATGCGGCACTCAGGGCAGCCGGCGGGGACGTTCGGGTACGGCCGTCAATGCAACGCGATGCTCATGCAGGGCGAGCGCGAGTTCCGGCCGGTGACGCGCGCCTGCTGGGATGCGGCCGAACGCGTCGCCGACATGGATAAGGCATGCGTGGACCTGCAGCTCATCAGCGCCACGCCCATCCTCTTTCAGTGGCAGCGGCCGCCAAAGGTCGCACTGGACGTGGCGCGCCACTTCAACGACGCCGCGCTCGAGATGTGCGCGTCCCGTGACGCGCAGGGCCGTCTGCTACCCCTGTGCCAGGTGCCGCTCCAGAGCGTCGACGACGCCTGCCTGGAAGTGGAGCGCGCGATGGCGGCTGGCCACGTGGGCGTGCAGATCGGCAACCACGTGGGCACCCGCGATCTGGACGCGGACGAGCTGGTCGCCTTCTTGAGCCACTGCGCCTCCATCCGCGCGCCCGTGCTCGTCCACCCATGGGACATGGACGACCTTGACGGCCGGCTCACGAAGTATATGATGGGTTGGACAGTCGGGATGCCGATGGAGACCCACCTCTCGATCACGGCGATGATCCTGGGCGGTGCCTTCGACCGGCTGCCGCGCGAGCTCGACCTGTGCTTCGCGCACGGCGGCGGCGCCTTCGCGTTCCTACTCGGACGACTCGAAAACGCATGGCATCATCGAGAAAACGCCAAGGGGAAAGCAATTCACCCGCCCTCGCACTACCTCGATCGGTTCTCGGTCGACTCGGCCGTCTTCGACGCACGCGCGCTCCGCCTGCTCATCGACACCTTCGGCGCGCACCGTGTCATGCTCGGCTCCGACTACCCCTTCCCACTTGGCGAGCAGCTCGTCGGCGACTTGGTGCGCACCGCCCCCACTCTCACCGAGACCGAGCGCCGCCTCATCCTCGGCACCAACGCGGCGAAATTCTTCCGTGTCGCCGACAAGCTCGTCCAGCAACAGCACGAGCACGAGCACGAGCACGAGCACCAGCACCAACAGCAACAGCAGCAGCAGCAGCACCCTACGAAGTACGCCGGACCACCGTCACTGGTCCCGCCCCCGCGCCCCGCCCCCGCGCCTGCGCCCACCGCTGCGCCCACCGCCGCGCCCACCGCCGCGCTCGGCGCGGACGAGCCCCTGCGAATCTGGTACAGCGGCCGGCTGTATGCCCAAGGGCACGGGCCAACGGCTGCATGGTTCGACCGCAACGGCGTTCTCGAGTCGTTGCCGTCGTCGTCGTTGGCGGGCTTACGCGCCGCTGTCGTGCCGTTCGAGGACATGTACAGCGGGCTCACTCTCAGCCAAGGCCACCGGGCGACAGCTTGCTGGTTCGACGAGGGTGTGCCGGCTGCGATGCTCGATGCTCCTCGGCCGCTGCCAAATCTGGCAACCCCTCGGGCGCTGCCTCCATCTCTCTCCCTCCATCTCCCTCGGCACTCGAACCTCATCCCCCTCTCCACACCACTTTCGAGGTGGGCGCCACCGTCCACGTTCGCCAGGTTCACGCCGCCCGTCGCGCACGCCGCCGCAGGGCGTAGCCGTGTGCCAGTCGTCTCGACGCTGCTGAGCGCCCAGCTACAGGGGCAGGGCACCACCACCACCACCACCACCACCACCGGCTCTGGCGGCGGCATGTTGCAGAGCTCGCGCGGCGTGCACTCGCCGCCGACGCGAGGGGGGCACACGGCGCTCACGCGTGGTGCGGACAAGACACCCTCGTCCCAGCCGTACACGCCGCCAGTGGCGCATGCAGCGGCCGGGCTCAGCCGCGTGCCCGTGCGCGCCGGTCGCACCGCTGTGCCCGTGCGCACGTGGTCCGCGCTCAGCCGCATGCCCAAGCGGAGCTATGCGACCGCCGCTGCCGCGTCCGGCGCGGGGGGGCTTTATCACGTGCTCAACTTCATTGATGGGCAGCCGCTCGCCGCCACGGGCGGCTCGCTGCCTCTGATCGACGCGGCGACGGGGCGCGTCCGCGGCTCAGTGGCCGCCTCGAGTGCAGCAGACGTGGACGCCGCTGTCGATGCAGCAGGGCGAGCGCTCTCTCGCGGGGAGTGGGCCGCAACCTCGATGGCCGCGCGCGCGGCGGTCCTGCAGCGCGCGGCGGACTTGCTCGACGCCGAGTCCGAGGCCTTTGCCCAGGCGGAGGCGGCGGATGTGGGCAAGCCCGTCGCGCTCGCACGTGCCCTCGACGTGCCTCGCGCCGCGGCGAATCTGCGCATGTTCGCGGGCCTGGTGTGCCATGGCGAGCTCTCGTCCGTGCGCCACGGCGGCGGCGGTGACCGGAGCGGCGGCCTCGACGACGCGCTCAACTACACGGTCCGCAAGCCCGTCGGCGTCGTGGGTCTGATCACGCCGTGGAATCTGCCCCTCTATCTGCTGACGTGGAAGTTGGCACCGGCGCTGGCGATGGGCAACGCGGTGGTGGCCAAACCGTCGGAACTCACCCCCACGACCGCCTCGATGCTCGCGCGCGTGCTCGAGCGTGCCGGCCTGCCGCCGGGCGTCTTCAACGTCGTGCACGGAACTGGCGCCGCCGTGGGCGCCGCCCTTTGCGCGCATCCTCGTGTGGGTGCGATCTCCTTTACCGGCGGTACTGCGACGGGCTCCCTTGTCGCTGCGGCCGTCGCGCCGCGCTTTGCCAAGCTCTCTCTCGAGCTGGGCGGCAAGAACCCACTGCTCGTCTTCGCAGATTGTGATCTCGAGCTCGCGGTGCAGGGCGCGGTGCGCGCCTCCTTTCTCAACTCAGGCCAGATCTGCCTGTGCGCCTCGCGCATCCTTGTCGAGGACACCGCCGACGGCTTCTACGAGCGCTTCGCCGCTGCGTTTGCGAACGCGGCATCGGCGCTCAAGCTCGGCGCCCCCACCGACCCATCCGCCGACATAGGCCCCCTCGTATCCGCCGCCCAGCGCGACAAGGTGACTGCGCTCTACTGCGCCGCCGTGGGCACCGACGGCGTCCGCACACTCGCCGGCGGTCTCGAGGATCCTCGGGCAGTTGCCGCCCACGGCGCGCACCAAGGGGGGCACTGGTTTGCGCCAACCGTGCTCGACGGGCTGCCGATGGACGCGCCGCTGCCGCAGACGGAGGCGTTCGGTCCGTTGGTCACAATCCACCCGTTTACGAGTGAGGTGGAGGCGGTCGAGCTGGCGAACGCGACGCAGTACGGGCTCGCCGCCTCTGTTTGGACAGAGGACCTGAGTCGCGCGCACACGATCGCGTCGCGGCTGGAGGCGGGCACCGTCTGGGTCAACTGCTGGCTCCACAGGCAGCTCCACATGCCCTTTGGCGGCGTCAAAGCCTCGGGCGTGGCGCGCGAAGGCGGGATGTACTCTCTCGACTTTTTCTCGGAAGAGTCCACTATCTGCATGAAGTTCGGCAACCGCACGCCACCGCCCATGCCTGGCCGCGCCGCGCGCGCCGCCGCCGCCACCGTTGCGCCGCCGCCGCCGCGCCTCGCCGTTGGCGCCGCCGTCACCACTCTCTGCGGTGCCGCGACGGCGCGATCGAGCGGTGGCTTTGCACGCCAGGGCGGCGGCGTGCGGGCGCTCAACACCGGCGCCACCGGCTACGTGGCGAGCGCGCCCAAACCTATGGGCGCCTATGCGCATGCGCGCGAGGCAGGCGGGCTGCTCTTTCTGGCGGGCATCGGACCGCGCGACCCGGCGACGGATAGCGTGCCCGGCGGACCGGTCGAAGCGGCCGACGGCACGCTCAACGACTACGACGCGCGCGCTCAGACGCGCCAATGCATTCAAAACGTGCGCACGGTGCTGGAGGCGCATGGGCTTGGGCTGGATGCCGTCGTTGATGTGCATGCCTTCCTTGTCGACATGAAGCGCGACTTTGCCGCCTTCAACGCTGAGTATGCGGCCGCTTTTGGAAAGCTGCCGGAACCGCCTGTACGCACCACTGTCGAGGTCGGCCAGTTGCCGCCGGGCGGTCGGATCGCGGTCGAGCTCAAGGTGGTCGCGAAAGCGCCATCTGTGTACTTTGTCCCAGGTGGGATACCTGACTGTGTGAAGGAGTGAGTGAGGGTCGTGCGGCGGGTGCAAGGCGAGGCATGAACACACGCATGGACGCACAGCACGGGGCTACCGTACGTTGCTCAACGCAATGGTGTATGCCTTTTGTGGGCCGGAGCTCGCAGTTTGGAGACCATGACCCTGGACGTGCGCATACTGTAGTTGCTGCTCTCACCGCACTTGCTCACTCGAGAGCTGCCGTGTGGTAGAGCGTTGCGGCTCGGGGGATCGAACGTGCCGGTCGCCGCAGCCGCTCGAAAAGCGAAAAGCGAAAATCCCAGACCGGCGCAAACCGCAATTGTGGAAGTTGTGTTCTTGTAATCTTGAATCAGAATACGCGATGACGTTAGAATTCACACCAGATGCACATTCACGTTCACACCGTCGCCGAACGAAAATGTTAGACGGCGACTCCATCGTCGACGCAGAAAGCGAAACCAGCGATGTCGAATGCGCTTACAGCGAGGAGGATCTGCAAAGGATTGCTTTGGCGCGCAAGCTAGCATATGAGAATCGAGCACGAAGGCAGCTAGAGGCTCAACAGGCAGCAGAACTCACAGCGCTACTCTTTGGCGGCGGCGGCGCCTTGGCCGAACTCGTGCCACTTCCACCAGAATCAGTCTCGCTAAGCTCTTGCGCCAAGTGCCGTCGGCCCGTATCCAATCCTCGTGTGTGCTCTGCATGCCTTGCAGCCTGCTATTGCTCGATCGAGTGCCATCGCTCGGATATGCAGCACAGCAGGCAGTGCCGCTTGTGGAATGCCCAGGCGGCACGGCGAGTGTGCGTGGCCCTACCTTGCCGACCGACGTGGGTTGATGACTGCATGGAGCATCGTGGGAAGGCCAAAGATCGAGATGCTATTCTCACCAAGCTCGGGCTCACAAGCGGAGCTTATGCTGCCGCGTGCGGCTGCGCTGTGATCGACTCTCGCGCCAGTGTGCGATACGACGACGAGGACGTTGGTGACGTGAGCCCCACCGTCGTAGTGCCGACGGCAGTGGGACCACCACCACTGAGCGTGGCGTCGTGGTCAGACTATTACGGAGCTCGGAGGATCCCAACCTCGTCGCCTCTGGCGTTGCTGATGACAGTTCCAATGACGGTCTACCACGCTCTGGTGAACGTCTTGCAGATCGACGCGTTGCAGCCAGGCGGTGCAGAAAGAGCTCGGCTCAGAGGCGGCAAAGGCAGCGAGGGCGGCGAGGGCGGCGAGGGCGGCGAGGGCGGCGAGGGCGGCGAGGGCGGCGGTGGCGTCGTACGCGTTCATGTGATAGGGGCGGAGCTGCGCGAGTTGGTCCTGGCGCCCCTCTATCGCGAGCTCGCACTCTTGCTGCCTGCCGCCCGCATTCAGATCGTGATGATTGGGCCAGAGCTGAGGCCGGCCGCTAAGAAGGCAGCCGAGCTTGGAGTCTTTCCGGCCACGTGGCAGCTCGACGACGGGGCGTGGGGACGAGCACCATTGCACACCTTTGAGGGCAGCCAAGGGGGGAGAGTCTCAGTCTGGCTCCATTGGGCCACTTACGACCGCGCTTGCTTGGCCGCTCTCGGCACTCCCCATTGCGCAATCGCCCTCAATGCAGGTCTTGGTGTGGCCACGTATCGATGGGCGGATGCCATTGAGATCCTCTCCGCGGCGCGAACGCCATTCATAGTGACCGACTACTACGAGGCGGGGCTGTGGATCGGGTGCCAGCTGCCGGCCGTCAAACGGTCACTCGAGCTCACATATCCCATCACGCTCAATCCCTTCCGTCAGCCGCTTGTGTGGCCCGAGGCGACGGGACGTGCCACAAGCATGCCTTGGATGTGTAATGGCTTCATCTGCGGCTTCCACACAGAGCCCTCTGCCGAGGCCATGCTCCATGATGGAGTGGCTGTGGAAGGCGTGACGGCGGCGACAGGTGTGGGGGCAGCGCAAGAGAGTAGTTTGGTGATGGGTGTGGTGGCGGCGAGCGAACTCCGGGTGTCGGCAGGCGAGGCGTTAGCGATAGAGAAGGAGGCGCAAGAGGCGTCGGGCAAGGTGGTGGTAGCGGGCGAGATGACGAAACCCCAATTGGAGCCCCGATTGGCTCGTGAAGTCCTCGAGATTTCATCTGCAGATCGGTCGAGATCGCTCGAGATGCTGCAGAGTGGGGCCGTAGTGGAGTTGGTGCTGCCGGGGGCGGCGGTGATCGACCGATCGGGTGGACGCGTGTGGAGAGCGAGTGAGGAGCTCGCCGCGTGGCTCGAGCGCTACTTCGAGCGCTGTCGTGGGCAGGCGCACGGGAGCTCAGCAAGCCCTAGTCCTCGAGATTTCATCTGCAGATCGGTCGAGATCGCAGCAAGCCCTAGTCCGGCCCGTGTGACCTCTGCGTGCCCCTGCGCACCCTTCGCCTCGGCTCTCGAGCTGGGCGCCGGCGTGGGCTACGCTTCGATCACGCTCGCAAGGCTTGGTGTGCAGCGTGTGGTGTGCACCGACGGCGAGCCTGCGTTGCCACCTCTTTGCCAATCAAATGCAGCTCGCAACGGGGTGAGTGCCGAGCAGCTGCAGGCGATTGAGTTCAGATGGGGCAATGCTGCGCAGATGGCAAGCGTGCTCGAGGCCGTCGGCGCGGGCGGACGGTGTGCGGAGCTCATCGTGGGCAGTGACATTCTGTACAGTGTGGACGAGGCCGGCTTCGCGACTCTCGAGCAGACACTGCGCGATCTCATAGCCCGAGGTGGCTGCCGGCTTGTGGCCATCTGCTGGCAGGTGCGACACTACAATGAGGAGCGCTTCCTACCGCGGCTCGCCGACCTCGGTAGCGTGCGCGTTGCTTGGCGCTCGCATGGCCTTTCACTTGAAGATGTTTGCCCCGCTCAGAATACGGCCGGTGCCGATGCGTGGCGCGCTCAGCACTCGATGACGTGGGCGGTGGGAGTCTTGGAGATGCATGGTACTTTAGTGTAGGTGACTTTGAGCGGCTGCGACGATCGTTCCCCCGAAAGAGCCCACAGCAACACGAACCATTCCATATTTTCCATGCCCTCAACAGCAAAAACGCACCGATACAGAACATCGCAATTGCCGAGGCTTTAGAGTTTCTAGTGCGGCTGTCATGGCGCCTGTGCAGCTGTGCACACAGCGGTAGGGAGTGACAGAACCCGCCGTCCCGCTCCCAAAAGAGGAGATTTCTCTATCCTGCGTTGTGCGCGGCATGCGATGCCCTCAGGCACACCGAAGAGCAGCGTCGGTGTACTGCTCGCTGCGCCGCGCCCGTTGGGAGTGATACATGTATCAATAATCCTGCAACAACCCGTAACGCGAGCAGGGGAGCAGCGGTGAGCACTTCAGGCACTCCACCGCCACCATGGTGAGCACGCGGCGTGGATACTCTGTAATGTGCGTGCTAAAGCGAGTTTGAGATCTGCGCTCTCAATCTACGACCGCACCCATGGGTGATGGCTGCTGCCGTACTGTCTTTGGAGCGGGCTGGGAGCTGCTGTCGCACGCAGTGTTCCTGTAAGGCGCCTCGCGATATTATGGTGGCGAGGGCCAAAGCAGAAGCGAGCTTGTTGGGGACTGCAAGGGAGTTATCATGGAATTCTACTAGCTTCATCGCAGTTCGGAACCTGCATTCCCGAAGGCAGACGCGCCTGTGCCTGTTTGCGATCGGAGTTGATCTCAGATCGGAGTTGTCGATTCGCAAAGTTTCCTTAATATGGCAAGAGGTCGACGCCATGCGGGAGTTGTATGTTAAAGACACCATATCTGCTTTAACATACAAGTTTGGAGAGCCCAGGGGGAGCAACGGAGCAAGGCTATCTGCGTACATCTCGTCGAAGTTCCGTTGGTGCAGAGGATTCCGAGAAGGCCTCTGTGGCGTCTGTGGCTTCGGAGGCCGTCGGGAAAGCGATAAAGTGCTTTCGATGTCGCTCTTCGAGCTACCGCCATACCACCCCATATCCCCATCGCTCTTTTGGAGAGATACGGGAGGCATCGCAGTGATCGCGTGCGCGATCGGAAGCTTCGCGATCAGCTTCGCAATCATGAGCCGATGCACCATCGAGGTTCGCCAGGCACCGCTGATGCAGCTGCAGGAGGGCCTCCTTGTCACGGGGGGCGCCGCACTGCCTGCTGAAATGGAAGATGTCATCATGCCACGGACAAAGCTCTGCTCCAGCGCGATTGCGGCTCTCTGTTACGTGCTCGCGATCGGTGAGCTTCTTCAACTTTGGCTGGATGCCGCTGAATGGCCTCGGGCCTTGCGAGCCATCGCCTTCCTCACCATCGGCATCGCGACAGAGATTGAAGCCGGCCTGAAGCCGCCAGCGAGTGCACGGCTGCCTTCGAAGCTTTGGTGGCGCGGCCGAGCGCTCGTGCGGTTTGCGAGTGCATGCGCTCTTGCAGCGGCCCACTCCCTTCCCATTCTGGAACCAGGATGGGAGATGCAACCCGTGTCGGGATACAGCGCGGACTGGCAATGGGTGGACTTGGTGTTCGGCGGTTGCACGGCACTATTGGCGGGCGCAATCGCACTCGCCTTCGTCGCCGGCCCGCCGCTACTTGTGCCCGCCCCATCGCCGCCGCCGCCCATGCAGGTTGCTTGGCTCCTTCCCAAAACACTTTACTTGTTTTGGACGCCCGTCATGCTGGGGCTCTATCGTCGGATTATCACCAAGCCCGACGACCCTCTGAGCGTCGACAGCCTCCCTTGCATTGACCCGACGATCGCAGCGGCCAGCGCGTGGGCAGAGGGTACTACGAGCCGCGCGCGGCGAGAAGCGAAGCAGAGGAAGTCCAATCTCGAGGCGAAGCAGAGGAAGTCCAATCTCGTGGTCTCGACGGAGTCGCCGCTGCCAGCCGCTCCCGCTCCCGCCTCGTTGCTCCCTGAGGTGTGGCTGGTGGTGCGGCTGGACGCCATCATACAGTTCCTGTGGTGCTTCGCCGTGGTGTTCTTGGAGTATGCTGCCCCCTTCGGCATGCTCGGCCTCATCGGTTACATACAGTCGAACACCGGTGGCGCAGTGCCGCCCTCCGCCATCTTTTTCGGCGCCTGTGTTGCGCTGGGGCCGCTCGCACTGAACACGTGCCACGGCCAGGCCAACGCGTCAGGTTGGCGCACCGGAACCAAGCTCAGGGCCTACTTCACTCGAGCGGTGTGCGAGAAGGCGTTGCGCTTCGACAGCGCGGCATCCAGCCAGTCGATCGGCCTGATGACCAACCTGCTCGCCGTCGACACTCAGAACATTGTGGATTTTGCAGGGTGGGCGGCGTGGCTTTGGCTGGAGGGCATGCAGCTCGCCATGACGCTGGCGGCGCTCTTTTATCTGTTGGGGTATGCGGCCTTTGGCGGCCTGGGCGTCTGCCTCTTCGCCTTTCCTTTGAATGCGGTGGTCATGCGCCAAGTCAAGATTCTGCAAGATCGGCTGATGGGCGAGAAGGACAAGCGGATGGCGCTGATCACCGAGGCCATCGGAGCCATTCGTGCCATCAAGCTACACGCTTGGGAGGACGAGTTTGAGAGACGCATTGCCAAGTTGCGCCACGACGAGGTGGCCACGCTCCTTGCATACCAGAAGTTGAACGCCATCACGTCGACCATGTGGCTGACCACCCCCACCACGGCCGCTCTCGCCTCGTTCCTGATCAAGTCGCGTCTCATCCCTCCCTACCGAATCACGGCGGCAGAAGGCTTTACCGCCCTCACGCTCTTCCAGCTACTCTCCGTCTCCCTCACGTTCCTGCCGTACATGATTAACTCCGCTATCCAGGCCAACGTCGGCCTTCGTCGCATCTCGCGATTCCTTGCGCTCGACGATGTCGAAGGACGGGACCACGGCCTTCAGCTGGGCATCGCGACGGGAGAGGTTGTCGTGCAGGAGGCATCGTTCAAGTGGACGTCGCCGCCGCCAGAGGAGAAGGAGCAGAGGATGGAGAAGAAGGACACGTCGGCGAAAGGAAGGCGCCGGTGGGGTATGAAGTGGGGCAGCAGCCAGCGTGCCCAGACCGAGGGCACGGCGACATCTACCACGGCTCCTCTACTGGCTTCTGCGACACCGCCAGTTCCGACCACGCTGCCCGTGAGTTCCATGACGGGCTCATCCACCGACGGCATTCAGCCGATGAGCGCGGCTACGACTCCTAGCGTCACGCTCAGCAACGTATCGCTCGCTGTTCGCCCGGGCGAGCTTGCCATCATCTGCGGCCCAACTGGGTGCGGCAAGTCCTCCCTCCTCGCAGCCATGCTGGGGGACATGCCACGGCTCGGTGGACTCGCGGCCATTCGAGGTAAGATCTCGTACTGCCCGCAACGCTCGTGGCTTGCGAACGCGTCGCTGCGGGAGAACATCCTCTTTGGCTCCAAATTCGAATCCTCGAGGTATGAGGCCGTCCTCGACGCGTGCGCCCTGCGTGCGGACATCGCCCTCCTCCCTAACGGCGATGCTACCGAGATTGGCGAGCGCGGGATCAACCTGAGCGGCGGGCAGCAGCAGCGTGTCAACTTGGCGCGCGCGTGCTATGCTGACACAGACGTCGTGCTCCTCGATGATGTGCTGAGTGCCGTTGATGCCCACGTGGGGGCGCACATCTTCGATCAGTGCATTCTGGGCTTCCTCACCGGCCGCACGAGGGTGCTCGTCACCCACTCCGATGACCTCTGATGACCTCTGATTGACCTCCGACGATTGCCGCTGATGACCTCTGATTGCCTCCCTCATCAGGTGCTCGTCACCCACTCCGTGGCCCTCACCGTCCTACGCGCTGATAAGGTGATCGCCATGCATGCAGGCAGGGTGGTCGCCGTCGGCCCTCCCGACGCGGAGATCCGCGAGATTCAGGAGCTCGTCAAGCAGGCGACCGGCTCTTCGCAGCCCAATTCTCGAGCCGGCTCGCGCAACGCGTCGGTCGTGGATCTCTCCACGGTGGCCGACGGCACCGAAGTGGTCGCCGGCCCGACCAAAAAGTCCGCTGCCATTTCTGAGGGCGGCGGCGGCGGGGGGGGCAGCAGCAAGATCACGAAGGAGGAGGAGCGCTCGAGAGGGGCCGCCAAGCTGGCAACCTACCTCTTCTACCTGCGCGCGGCCGGTGGGCTGCCGTTCGCTACCGCCTTCATGCTCGTGCTTGGCCTCTATTCCTCCATGAACCCTCTTCAGAGTCTTGCGCTGAAGCACTGGATGGATGAGATGGCGGGCGATGGAGCGACCAAGCCAGAAGCCCTGCTCGCCTGCGGCTCCTACACGCTTGCCGCGACGGGCCTGATCGCCGTCACGATGGTGCGCAACATCATTCTGCCGTACGCCTCAGTGGCTGCGTCCAAGAAGCTTCACGGGGGCATGGTGCGAAGTGTGATGCACGCTACCGTCTCGTGGTATGAGGCGACCCCCCTCGGGCGCATCCTCAATCGCTTCTCGGGCGATATCTCCAAGATCGACCAGTCGATCGCTTCTCAGTTCAAGGACGTCGTGGTGTTCGCCTTCAACCTGGTCGGTATTGCGCTCGTCTGCTCTCTCGGCACCGGAGATCCCAAGGCACAAATCGTCGTCTTGAGCGCCGTGGCGCTGGCGACGATCTGCTCGTGGCTCGTCTACTCGATCTATCGGGTCGTGGCCCGAGAGCAGAAGCGGCTCGAGAGCGTGACCAAGTCGCCTCTGCTCGCCTTCTTTGCCGAGCTTGTTCAGGGCGCTGCAGTGGTGCGCGCCTTCGGTGAGCAGCAGCGCATCATTGAGATCCTGGACGCGCGCGTCGATAACGCCAACCGGACCTTGTACAACCTCGAGGGGCAGACGAACCAATGGCTACGTGTGACGATGAATCTGATCGGATCGCTCGTCACCGCCTCGGTGGTGGCGGCCGTACTTTGGCAACGGGAGGACCTCGGGGGCGGTGATGCGGGCCTCACGCTGAGCTACTCGACGCAATTTGTGGGGGCGGTCAATGCCTTTCTCACCTTCAAGAGCATGCTTGAGATCTCGATGAACGACGTCGAGCGTGTGGGCGAGTACACCAAAGGCCTACCTGCCGAAGCCTACGAGGCCGATCCTCACGCTCCCTCTCCTCCGAAGGAGTGGCCCTCGGCCGGCGCCATCGACTTTCGGGATGTGCGGCTCAAGTACCCAACCGCAAGCACCCCGGTCTTCGAGGCGCTCTCATTCTCTGTGCCGGCGCGAACGCGTGTGGGTGTAGTGGGTCGCACGGGCGCCGGTAAGTCCTCTCTGGCCGTCGCCCTCTTCCGCACGGTAGAACTGTCGGCGGGGAGCATCGTCATCGACGGCATCGATGTGCGCCGCCTCTCTCTGCAGCAGCTGCGCAGCTGCCTCTCCATCATCCAGCAGGAGCCCACCCTGTTCCAGGGCACCGTGCGATACAACCTCGCTCCGGTCACTGAGCACGCCGATGCGGAGCTGTGGGATGCGCTGCGTCGGTCGGGGCTCGACGCAAAGGTCGAGGCGATGTCGGGAGGGCTAGACGCGAGCATATCCGAGGGCGGCAGCAATCTCTCCGCCGGAGAGCGGCAGCTCCTGTGCATGGCGAGAGCAATGCTTCGACGCCGACCGATCCTTGTGATGGATGAGGCGACGGCGAGCGTCGACCATGTGACCGACACACACATCCAGCAGATGGTCAAGCGCGACTTCAAGGGAAATTGCACTGTCATCACGATTGCGCACCGGCTGCACACGGTGGCCTTCTACGACCGTATTCTGCTCCTCGGGGGCGGCAAAGTGCAGGAGTTTGACACGCCGCTTCGGCTACTCACAACTTCAAATAGCAGCTTCCGCAAGCTCGCGGAGGAGTCGGGAGACTATGAGAGCCTCCTGCAGGCGGCGAAGGAGGCTGAGGAGTGAGAGGGACATGTACTTGGCAGTAGAAATGTGGGTGTGCGCCAACCGCCGTGACCCCCTGTGACTCTATTGCAAACGCGTGGACCGGGTATGGGATAACGTTGTGGCTCCACTGTTGGTGCCCGATGCACCACTTGGCAGTGTGTGGCACATGCATACTATTATAATTCCTGGATCCATGCTAAATCCAGCATGCATCCCTTTTCATAAAACTTGCATCGTCTCGCCGGCGCGGTTTCGTTATTGCAAGACCAAGTGTGCTCCTCATGGAGACGGCAACGCCAAAGGTATCGCGGCACGTGGAGGTTCACATACCGTGCGCGCACAATCCCCCGGTCACATCTTTCGCCGACCGGCGCACCAGCACGGTCACCAGAATTGCCGAGCAGCGCCGAGCTGAAGAAGAAAGGAAGGCCATGGCAATGATCAACAAATTCGTCGCTTCACGTCACCGATACACCTTTGCAGACGTTGTCGATCGCGCACGTTCTCAGTTCCTGGACGATCGTGCGAGGGCGGCCGGTGCGCAGCATGGTCAATTCTATACGGACGCCGCGATGGTGACGCGTGCGGCGCTGCGTGTCGAGCCGGCCGTAATCGAGGCGATCGATCACGCTTGGCAATGCATACAAGCGGCGCGAATAAACACGGCGGTTGCAGCGCAGGCGCAGAGTCCAGGCAACCCCGCGTTCCGCATCATCCCGCTTTCCGATCCCATCAGATCGGGCGACGACGATCACATGAGCCGCACGGCGTACCGAACCATGATCCGCAAGCTCTATCTCGTCACGCACGAGATGTCGAGCGACGTGCGGATCGATGCACAGGAGGTGCGGACCTCAATAGATGAGGACTGGCAGCGAGATAGCGGCGGCAAGGGCAAGCTCTCTCGCGCCGCATTCCACCGGTGCTGGTTCGAGCTCTGCGACTTGCATACACGCTCGATCGAAGGAAATGAATACGTGCGCTGGATCCTGCGGGTGCTGCGGAGGTTACTCTCTTACGCTGGGGACGCGCAGCTCGTGCCGGCGCCAGGCGAGCCGATCGAGCTGCACAAGGTCGCGTGGCGGTCCGACTCATCGCTGCTCGACGCGCTGCAACGGCGGGCCACGATAGGCAATGAGGATCCTCCCGGAGAAGAGGACCTGCTGAGGGTCAAGGCTGCCGCTGATTTGGCTGAGCTGCTGAGGGCGAAGGCTGCTGCTGCACTGCTGAGCAAGAAGGCAGCTGCTCATCCACACTGGAAGAATGCAGCAGCGTCCGATGCTGGTGCGCCTCCGGCCGCCGTCTTTGCCGCCTCCACCGCCGCTCCCGCCATCACGATGGCAGTAGCACCCACCCCTGCCGGCTTGGGGATTGTGGGTGCTGGCTACTCACCCATGTTAGCACGAGTGGCACGGGCACACCAATTCAAAGCTGGGCGTCAGTCGTGGGAGGCTGCGATTGCAGGTGACCAGGCTGAGGCTGAGGTCGCTTTGCTGGCAGAGCAGCATTCACAGCAGCTTTCACGGCTTGCCGAGGGGCCATGGGGGATAGGGGACGTGCAGTTGTACCGTGGGGTGGCCGAACGTCACCTCCTGGCAACGGCCCCGAGCACGCGCCTGGCCGACAACGACCGATCGCTCTGGCACGCTCGCCCTACCAAGGCAACCATGGTGCCTGCTGGAACTGTGGCGCGCCCATACTCGCCCGCGTCCTTCTCGCAAACTTGGCGCCTGTCCGCTACCCCGCAGGAGTTACCGCAGGAAGGGCCGCTGCCGCCGCAGCAGCGGCAGCATCGGCGGCCACATGTGATGCGGAAGGCGCCGCCCATGGCACACTACCGATGCGCTGCGGTACATCGTCAGCCGCCCATGCTTGCCGGTACGAAGAGCGTCCCTGTGGGAAATGGTGTCGGGAATGGTGTACACGTGGGCGCCATCCCCTACAGCTGCCGAGCACCCGATGGAGCAGGGCAAGGGCAGGAGCACGAGCTTGGCATGAAGAGGGGCTCTCTTCGCGCGCCCATCACGGCGCCTCTACGGGTGCCAGGTACCCACCATGCAGCGTCGCAGATACAGCTACCCGTGTGGGGCTCGCCATCACTACAGCAGCCGCAAGGTGGAGAAGTGGCGCCGCCGCCGCCGCAGCTCGCCGCCGCAGCAGCGAGCTTACGCCCCGCATCGTCGGCTGGTTCCATATCGATACCATCAGCGACACGCAATGCATCTAGATCTGAGAACGCTTTTGCGCGCGCCGTCAGCCGCAGCCACAGCCAGCCCGGTATCTTCAGAGCGGGAGGAGGATGGCGCCCAGCCCCCAAGGGTCTCTTGGTTGTGCACGTGGGTTAGGACGCATATGGGCCATGAAAGCGGGGCGGGGCTTAGGAGCATTCACACCGGTCAGCTCTGAGGCAGACGATAAATCTACTACATGTGATTACACACAGAGCGAAGAGCGGGGCGCGCCTGCGGGCTGCGCTTGACGCTAAAGCCCCCTCGTGGACGTGGTGTCCCGCGTGTTCCCGGTGGTCCTTAGGCTTAGCTTGAAGGTGACCTTGTGGGGAAACCCTACTGTCAGTGTGGGGCGAAATTTTGTTTAAGAGTCTAGCACCGTGTTGGCGATCAATGACTACCGGCTTTAAGCTTCCATCATTGAGCAGTCTGTGTTGATTCACCTACTCCACAGCTTTCTTACTATTTGAATGAAACCGACGTCTCGTCCACCTTCCAAAAACAACATACGAATTACTTCTTAATGTTGAAGGCCGCGAAACGGCGTTCGGTCAGTTCGGTCAGCGTGCGGTCAGTCGGGAGATTGAGAATTCCAAGAACCCAGAAAGGAAACGCGTCTCCAAAATGAAATTGATGACTTCCTAAACTTGGGGATGAAACTTGGGGCCTCTACTGTCTCTTCTAACATCTTCGACGTCCCCAGCTAGCTTGGAGCCGCCAGGTCAGACAAGAGAGGGAGCATGGCTGCTATGATTGCGAGAAGATTGGGGTCTCATGGGTCGACAACGTCCTACTCTCTGCTGGACGCGATTGCCGAGCAACAATCTCGCATGCCCACACTTGACGCGCTGCAACGACCCGGGTTCAGGGGCAAGGAGGTGCTCGGCACAAGCGGCAAGGTGTATGCCGGCGTGCTCGGATGCTCACCTGGCTTGCCTGTTTGGCGCGAGCCTAGACGCAGCGCTATCCTGATTGTAGAGTCCAAGTGGTTCGACCCGTTCATCCTGGTCACTATTTTGGTGAATTGTTGCATGATGGCATATGAGTCGCCACTTGATCCGGAGGGCACACAAAAGGAAGCCATCCTTGGCGTGTTCGAGTGGGTCTTCCTTATCATCTTTACTCTCGAGCTCCTGAGTAAGGTGCTCGCCTACTCTTTTATTTGGCACCGTGAGGCCTACCTGCGCGACCCGTGGTGCCAGCTCGACTTCCTCGTCGTCTCGCTCGCGTGGTTGCCCATCCTGTTCCCATCGATGGGTAATTACTCCGCGCTACGAGCGTTTCGCGCACTGCGACCGCTGCGCGCGCTCAAGCGCATGCCGGGTATGCCCCTGCTCGTACAGTGGATCCTGTCGGTGCTCCCCAAGATGGGCAACGTGTTCGCGCTGGGCGGCTTCGTCTTCCTCATCTTCGGCATCGTGGGCATGGAACTCTTCAAAGGGTCACTGCACTACCGGTGCGCTCTGCCCGGCTTCGAGGAGACGCCCGGGCACCCAATCAGCGATGTGCGTCGCCGGTTGCTTGAGGCGCGCGTGGCTTCCGATGCTGGTGTTAGCGACATTGACCAAACGGCTTGGGACACTGGTATCCCGTGCAACTCGCACCTCGATGACGCGCAGCAGTGCCCGGATGGGTCATCGTGCGCCTATTTCGACAAGGACCCAAATGATGGACTGACCTCGTTCGACTCAGTCGCCATCTTCTTCATCACCTTTTTCCAATCGATCACCTGCGACTTCTGGGCGACGTCCATGTACTCTCTCATGGCTGCGTTCAGCCCTTGGGTGTGGATGTACTTCGTCCTGATCATCATGGTCGTTGGCTTCTTCGTAATCAACCTCTTCCTTGCGGTCATCTACCTCGAATACTCCGACACGCGGGCGCAGATAAAGCTAGAGAGAAGCTCGACTGCTCAACCCGCTAGCTCCGTGCGCACGCAAAGCTCCGCACGCTCCACCGATACAGCTCTCGGTGCCGATGCACTCGGTGCCGATGGCAGCGAGGAGACTTGTTCCGATTCGGTCCTCGTCGACCGGAGTGCTGGCAAGGAAGAGCCGGCGACGCTGCTCGCGGGCGAGTCCGTGCTCTCAGACGGCACGACGAAACCACCTCGCAGCTTCTCGGGCAACTGTGCTGACTGCTCGCTGGACGGGCCGTGCCGTCGCCCGTTTAGGGTGATCGCGAACGCAGAGTGGCTCAACCACACCTCGACGGCGCTAGTGCTGGTCAACATGGTGTTGATGTGCATGGCCTATGAGGGCATGAGCGAAGAGTATGCTGCGGATCTGGAAAGTGCAGCCACCGTCATCACGTGGTGCTTCATCATCGAGATGGGCATCAAGCTGATTGGGCTGGGCTGTGCGGCGTACTGGGCCGACGGCTGGAACTGCCTCGACGGCACGATTGTCATCCTCAGCATCATCGAGATGCTCGTCACGTGGCTCTCGACCGCAAGCGGCGCCAACGTGTCCGCCTTTCGGGTACTTCGAATGCTTCGAATGCTTCGCGTGCTTCGCGTGCTGCGCCTTATGCGCAGCTGGAAAGGCCTGTACAAGATTGTCATCACATTCATCCGAGCGCTTCCCCAGATGAAAAACCTCGTAGTGCTCGTGGTGCTCACGATGTTCATGTTCGCGCTGCTTGGTATGCAGCTAATTGGCGGCCTCTATACCCCGAAGACGGGCTACTCGCTCGAGCCTTGCCCCGGTGGGCTGTGCGCCGACGAGTCGCTCCAGGAGAAGCCCTACTATCATTTTGACTATTGTGGGCCGGCGATGATCACCGTCTTCATCTTGCTTACGGGCGAGTGGTTTGAGGCGCTGGAGCCGGCCGCGTACATCCTGGGCGCGCCCGTATCGCTCTTCTTCATCTTCGTGGTGATGCTCGGCAAGTTCCTTCTCTTGAATCTCCTCATAGCGGTGATCTTGAATGAGTTTGCCGAGGAGTCGTCCTCGCCACCGTCAACGATCGCGCGGTCGGACACATCGCGCGACAGGTTCACGAGCCGTGCTAGAAACCCTTCCATCACGAGCCGCGACGCGGCGGAGGGCGACCACGCAAGCCACGACGCGGACGCCCGTGACCACAACCGCAAGGCGCTGCTCGATTCAAATGCTACCGCTGACGCCGACCCACCGTGGCCCGAGGAGCACTCGCTCTACTACTTTGGGCCACGCCACCCGCTCCGGTGCTTCTGCCGTGACCTCATCGCCAAGCCGCAGTTCGACCAGGTGATCATCGCCGCCATCATCGTCTCGTCGATCTGCCTCGCACTCGACTCGCCACGCCTCGACCCTGAATCCGACCTGGCGCACACGTTGCAGACAATGGACCTCTTCTTCACGGGCCTCTTCTTCGGCGAGATGATGGCCAAAGTGATTACATTGGGCTTCCTCTTCACCAAGGACGCCTACCTCAAGTCCCCGTGGAACCAGCTCGACTTTTGTATCGTGATGATCTCGTTGACTCTGCTGCTCGCCGAGTCGATACCGCAGCTGCAGCCGCTGCGCGTCCTGCGAATCACTCGCGTGCTGCGCCCGCTGCGTCTCATCTCGCGTAACGCTGGAATGAGGCTCATCATCACCTCCCTCTTCAAGGCCATGCCTGACGTAAGCAATGTCGTCGGCGTCATCTTCGTCATACAGTTTGTCTTCGCCGTCGTCGGCATGCAGCTCTTCAGTGGCTCCTTCGGGAGCTGCAGCAACCCCAGCATCCTCACACGGCTTGAGTGCGACGACAAGGATTCGCGTTGGTCGAACCCGCCGACGGGCTGCTTCGACGACTTTGGGCAGTCGATGCTCGCCCTCTACATTATGAGCACCGGCGACTCGTGGGAGAAGCCGATGTGGATCATGATGGGCGCGGCGGGCTCGGGCCATGCGGCAGTGCGCAACGACTTCTCGGCCGCGTCGATCTATGCGCTCGCGTGGATGCTTATGAGCTACATCTTTGCCATGAATCTCTTTGTGGGCGTCGTCGTGGACAGTTTCAGGCGCATCCAGCAGCAGGAGAGCGGTAGCGCAATCATGACCCTCGAGCAGCAGCAGTGGGCAAACACGATGAAGGCTCTCGCGCATGCGCTGCCTAGCAAGGCGTCGAGCCCACCAACGCATTGGTTTCGCCGTGCCTGCTACGATTTCATCATGACCCCGATCTTCGACAGCATCATCACGTTTGTGATCATCGCCAACATCAGCGTGATGGCGTTGGACTTTTGGGGCATCGAGCAGGACGAGCAGCTATTCGGCTTTTATAATACGGCGATGCAGTCATTCTCGTACATCTACTACATCGAGTGCATCCTGAAGATGGCTGCGATGGGTACTGACAACTACTTTGCCGATAACTGGTGCCGCTTCGACTTCTTCTTGGTGTGCACCTCGTTGCTCGACCAGTTCGCGTCCCAGCTGCTCGCCCAGTACTTTCCACTGCCGCCGATGCTGCTGCGTGTCTTGCGCGTGCTGCGCATTCTACGCATCCTGCGCCTGCTCAAGGGTGCGCGCGAGCTTCGCAACCTCATAGTGACGATGGTGCTCTCCTTCCCGGCGCTGTTCAACGTGGGCTCGCTGCTCTGTCTGATTCTCTTCATCTACGCCGTCCTCGGGGTCAACCTCTTCACCTTCGTCTCTCACCACGGCGTACAGGGCGGCATCACCAGCTTCCGCAATCTCAACACGTTCAACTCGGCCTTCCTCGTCCTCTTCCAGTGCATGACGGGCGACGATTGGTCAAGCATCATGGCCGACGCGATGCAGAACGAGGAAAGCGGCACGTGCACGCAGGCCGCGGGTGACTGTGGCTCGACCGTGGCCGTGCCATACTTCATCTCCTTCCAAGTTCTGAGCAGCTTCATATTCCTCAATCTCGTGGTGGCCGTCATCATCGAGAACTTCGCGACGCTCCACGACACACGCCCCGATCTCGTCTCTGCATCCGACCTCGAGATGTTCATGGAAGCCTGGGCGCATTACGACCCGAACGCGACCAATTTCATGAAGATGGATGACGTGCCGGCGCTGATTCTCGAGCTGCCGCGTCCGCTGGGCGTCAAGGGCAAGACGCTCCAGCAGGCCCAGACTCTCTGCCTCTCGTTACACGTGCACCAGGACAAAGAGGGACGCGTGGCGTTCCGCGACTTGCTCCATGGGATTATCGAGAGCAACTACCACAAATCCGGCGCAGACCTCGACCAATTCAAAGAGGTTGTGCCGGGCGTGGTCGTTCCGCCACTCATCATTGGGCGACGTCGTGAGCAGCGAGATCCTCGTGAATCGGGGGGCGACGAGAATCCCGAGATGAGAATGAGCCTTGCTATGAAGACCTTTGAGCAGGAGCACGTCAAGAACGCTTTGAGCGGAATGCACCGACGCGCATTCAAGAGGCTCCACGGGTACAACACCAAGCTTCCCAACGGTCTGATTCTGTCAGCCTCGTCGCCTGAGCGACGTAAGGCGTTCGAGGCCGCCCAAGCAGCGCAGCATCCTAGCGGCAGTAGTCGCGAGCTTGAGGTGCTAGCAGACGCTGGTCAAGGTCAAGAAGCTTCGATTCTTGACCGACGACCGATCACGCCCCCCCCTACTAGTCAGGCTGTACTAAAGCTAATTCAACAGGACCAGCAGCGGCTACATCAGCAACTTTACCGGCTGTTGCGATTGGGAGGAGCCACCAAACGCATGAGCACAGTGGTGCCCTCGACGACATCTTCAATGAAGGGATCGGATGTACGAACGGCCAACTAGGTAGATTATTTGTACTTTGTAGCTAGGGTATCTAGCCGAGAATCAGGTTAAATAATCTCATAAGTCACTTCCGTCAGACAATCCACTAGGACGATCTCAGTGGTGAACATGACTTCATCGTGCACGCGTGGACCCGAATGTATCATGTGCTTGGGTTTGTGCGAGTGTGCCGTCCGTGCGGTCAGTCCTCGTCCCACTCGTCCGAGCCCGTCCGCAGCGAGGCGGACGACCCAAATTTGGAATCGAGGGAGGCGGACCCGTCGGGTCTGCCGCCGTCGTGGGCGGCGGCGTTACGCGACACTTCCGGGGGCACCGTGCTGGACTCACTACGCCGCCGCTCCGCCGCCTTAGCTTTGGTAGTCGGTGCTTGGATGCGCATCACGAGCGGCCGGCTCGCGCGGCCGATGAGCTCCTCGAGTTCCTTGCGACCCAGCCCGCTAATGAGCTGCTCACCGATGGCAAGCAGCGTGCCGCCCACCACGACGCCCGCCGCCGCAGCCTGTCCGCCCTCCGCCACGGTCGCCACCACCAGCCGACCACCCGCCTCCTCTGCGATCGTGAGGCCGATCGGGCCTTCGCCGATCTCGTGGGTACTCACAGTGGCGATCGCCTTCTTCTTCTTCTTCTTCTCAGGGGAGTCAGAGACGACCACCGGCCCAGGTGCCGTCGGCGGCGCCGCGGGCGGCAGCCCTGCCTCCGCGTCGGCCGCCGCCTTCGCGTCGGCCGCCGTCACCGGCTGAATAGTGACTATGTCGCCGCCGTAGCGCTTTCGGCTCGCCTTGAGCAGAGCGGCGTCGCGTCCGCTGAAGACGGGCGGTGTGGCAGCCGCGCATGCATCCGTCCAAACGGGCGGCAGCTCGACGCTGAAGAACGGCTCGGCGAGCAGCTCGACGATCGTCGGCCCCCGGGCCACGTCCGCGCTGGGTAAGAAGATGGAGAAGATGACATTCCAGGCGGCCACCGGGCCGGGGAAGACGGGCGAGTGCAAGCGCGCACCGACACAGCGCGAGAGCTCGGACTCCGAGAGCTCTTTCGCGGTGAGCATCTCAAAGAGCACGTGGCCAAAGGCGAGCACGTCGCGCGTGACCGAATATGGGACGGTCGCTCCGAGGGCGAGGCGGGGCTGTGCGAGCTCGCGCGCCTCCGCGTAGGCCGTGCAGCCGATCAGCCCAAGCTCCACCTCGGAAATCAAGATGGCCCAACCGAGGTGCGCAGGCGCCGAGCTTGGCACCGGCAGTTTGCGCAGCAGCAGGTTGGAGGCATGCACGTGCACCGCGGGCAGGCCGGCGGCCTTGAGGAAACGAAGGCCCTCGAGGAGTTGGCGTCCGAAGAGGGCCATCTTGGCAGGCGGCAGCGGCTGCGGGCCGTACGGACTCCGCTCGAGCGGTGCGCCCACCGATCCTGTCGACGGGGATCCGCCGAGTGAAGAAGTCCCAGCGGCGGCGGGCGTGGGTGGCGGGGCCGGTGCTGTCTGCACAGCACGCCCGTACTTGAGAGCACAGGGCAGCTTGGGATCGGGCACCTTGTGGATGAGGTCGCGCAGCGAGCCGTTGGGCAGCAGCCGGCGCACCGTCACGAGCCGCCCGTCCTTGAGGCATAGCTCTTGATGCGTCGGCGGTGACAGCGTCGGGTGGGCGCTCTGTGTGATCGCGTCGACGATGTTGCTAAAGGCGATGCTCTGGTCCTCCGTCCATTCGAGAAGGTTCGGAGGGAGCGTGGTGAGGCTCATCAGCAGGTGCTTGTAGTCGTCATCGCCGCCGCCACCGAGCATCTTGCTCAGTGCGGACTTTTTGGCTGCCGCCTTGGTGCACGCGTAGTACGTCTTGCGCACGCTACGCTCGAGATGGTTGCGGCTGCCCGTGTGCGGCAGCTCTTCGAAGCCCTTGTCGGAGAAGAGGAGGCCGCGCTCGCGCACAAATGTGCGTGCCAGCCGCGCGTCGAGCTCGAGACCGAGCAGCACCTGCTCGATGGCGTCCCGCCACGCCTTGAGCTCCGCCTCTGTTGCGGCCTTCACCTGAATCGTGTCCTTACCGTTCGCCGACGTGACGACCATAATGTCGCCCTTGATCTCGGCTGTAACGCCCGAAAGGATGGTGATCGCCCGCCGGTCGGTCGCGCTGCTCGAGGTCGTGTCAAAGCGCCAGCTTGCGCACTTAAGCTCCTTGATGTCGGATCTGCTGAACCAGACGATCTCATTGGTAGTCAGCACGAAAAAGCGCGCATTCCATTCCTTTAGCCAGTCACTTCGTTTTCGAAGCGAGCCCGCAAGTAGTGCGCCCTTGCCTACCGCCCAACCTGCGCACATATCGGCCACGAGCGTCATGTCGCCCTGCATCGGGCAGACGCACCGGAGCGCCCCGTTCGCCCCTTTGGCGCGCGGCTGCTACAGGCACGAGTTTATTCCTGGTGGGGATAGGCCGACGACCGTGAATAGACTTAGTTTGAAGTTTCACTGCGCGGAGGTGAGCGCGCGCTCACCAAAGGACGGTTCCGCACCATTCGGTCAACAGTGAAGAATAGCCTCGAGTCGGTCGAGAGTGGAGTAACAGACTCACAGACATACAGTCAGTCAGTCTACAGTGATTCGGCGCGGTCCCCCGCGCTCACCACACCACTGCCTCGTTCGAGCTTGAACCTGCATATTATCTGAAATTTCCGCCTTTGTGTATCACCGGATCAGCATCATCGGCAGCGTGCAGCCTCCGCCCCGCTCGCCGCTGGCCGGCTGGCCGCTGCTGGAGAGGTCCGCGACCCGCCCCGCTTGCGCCTCGAGCGCATCAGGACCCCCTCGTCGTCGCCGCCGTAGCCATCATCAAACGGTGTACCCGGAGGCGTGACCTGCGGCGCACGGAGGCGTTTGCCCACCGCTGCAGCGGCGACGGCACCAGGCCGCACGTTCACGTTCACAGGCCACGCGTTGGGCTCCAGTACGGGCGCGAGCGGCGGCCTCATTGGCGCGAGCGGCGGCCTCACGAGCGCGAGTCCCTCGCCACAGCGCGTGCACACGGCCCCGGGTACGCCTCCACGGCACGCAGGCTCCTGTGCCGACGCTGAGGAGGTAGTGGAGGCTTGCGCTGTGGAGGAGGCCGTGGCCACTGCCGCCGTCGTCCTCGTCGTCACTGGCGGCGGCGGCGGGGCGGCAAAGGTGGAGAGGAGGGCGACCTGAACGAGGTGCTGGATGAGCTCCTCGGGCATCCGGCCGCCCTGTTCG
>ERZ761574.495-NODE-495-length-27498-cov-75.248952_pt1 | contig 27498 bp, 25 predicted proteins | sample MGYA00374950_ERZ761574 | MGnify/ENA primary metagenome ERZ761574 (study PRJEB28895, sample SAMN07631631) | mixed culture metagenome | isolation source: Freshwater growth medium | place: USA: Seattle, Washington | collected 2016-10-03 ... | reverse complement strand
GCGACGGCACCTTCCCGACGAGCATCGAGCTGCCCGGCGGCAGCGCGTACACGACTTCGATCGCGGCGGCGGACGTGGACGGCGACGGCGACCTCGACATGCTGCTTGGGAACTATGGCAGTCCCAGCGTAGTGCTGCTCAACGCGGGCGACGGCACCTTCCCGACGAGCATCGAGCTGCCCGGCGGCAGCGCGTACACGTTCTCGATCGCGGCGGCGGACGTGGACGGCGACGGCGACCTCGACGTGCTGCTTGGGAACGATGGCAGTCCCAGCCGAGTGCTGCTCAACGCGGGCGACGGCACCTTCCCGACGAGCATCGAGCTGCCCGGCGGCAGCGCGTCCACGAGGTCGATCGCGGCGGCGGACGTGGACGGCGACGGCGACCTCGACGTGCTGCTCGGAAACGAAGACACTCCCAGCCGCCTGCTGCCCTTTATCAGATGCTCTCAGCCTGGCACTGCACGCAGCCGCTTCGGCAACGGATGTGTTCGCTGCCCCGCTCCCTCCTCACGCCGCGACGACAGTTTTGATATCTGCTTCGAGTGTGAAGAGCACACGGAGCTCGACTACCGCGGCGAATGCTCCTCCTGCAAGCCCGGCAGCGATCGCTCCGTGGGAGCCGCGGAGTGCACCGCCTGCCCGCGCGGCAAGCGCCAAGGTAAGGCTGGCACATTCTGTGTCGACTGCTCCCCGGGCTCGTACGCTCCGTATGACGGCCTCTTTGGCCCCACGTGCTCGACTGTTGATGCAGCCGCGAGTCTGGTTGCAGCAGCGCCTGCCGTAATACCGGTACAGATCGTGGCAGCCCTCCTCTCCATGGCTGCACTTCTCGTGGGACTTTGGTTGGCGGTTGCCTGCTGTCGCCGTCGCCGTCGGCGGCAGCTATGGCACAATCACATGTGCACCCAGCAAGATGAGGGTGTGAGCCTTCCGTTGGCCCAGTTGCGGGATCCTCTCAAGAGTTCGGGCGGAAGCTCCGACGCGGCAGTCCCAAGTGTGAGTTCCGACGAGTCGACGCACCTCGAGGTGGTGGACTTCTCGACGCTCACGATGGCCAGGCCGATCGGAAAGGGCGGCTTCGCAACCGTCTGGATGGCACGGTGGCAGGGCACGACCCTGGCTGTCAAAGTCCTTCACGTGGCGAATGAGAACTTTGACGGGTCGGCGCTCCAGGAGGTGGCCATCCTTCGTCGTCTGCGCCACCCGTGCATCTGCGCCCTCTTCGGCCACATGCGGTTTGAGCAGCAGCCCGCGCTCGTCCTCGAGTACATGGCCGGCGGCTCGCTCGCCGCGTACCTTTTCCAGCCTTCTCCGACGTCAAACGGGCATGTCCAGACCGGCCTGCACGACGCGTTCTCACGGGGGCTTTCGAGCCTGGCTTCCTTGTACCATCGTGTCACGAGTGGGGCGAGGTCCGTTTCCGCACGTGAAGCGGCGCCCGACGGCTACACACTGCAGGAGGCGCCGCGGTATCCGCGTCCAGCAACCCCTGATTTCGACAAGCACCTTGGGTTTGCTGTGCAGCTGGCAAGCGGGCTGAGCTTCCTCCACTCGAACGGCATCCTGCACTGCGACGTCAAGACGGATAATGCTCTGCTCGACGTGACCCTCACCGTGTGCAAGCTCGCCGACTTTGGCTTGGCGAGACTCTCCCTGAACCAGGTGAGGCGTACCGGGGGGGGCGCAGGCCTCCCCTGGGGGGGAGGGACACTGCGGTATCTGGCGCCTGAGATCGTGGAGGCGAACAATGCGAGCCTCGAACGTGGCGACTGTAGCAGCGTCAGCTCCAAACACCGCACGCTCGTCAGCTGCGCGGACCGCACGGATGTCTATGCCTTTGCACTGCTGCTCTATGAGCTCCTGCATGAGCGCCGCGCCTTTGAGGCGATGTCGGGGATAGATGCCTGCCTCAGCGCCATGCGGGGGCAGCGGCCGCCGATCTCGCTACCCCCCAATCTCCATGGGCTCGCAGACCTTATGCAGGAGAGTTGGGCGCAGCGCCCAGAGGACCGCCCGATCATGAGCACCGTGCTCGAGAGGCTCGAAGCGTGCATGCAAGCCCATTGCGTGCGATCAGGCAAGCAGCCGCAATCTGTGATCTCAGAGGATCATGCTCATGGTCACGCTGAAGCATCCTCCTCTCGGCCCACTCATGTGGAAGCATCCTCTTCTCGGCCCACTGCTGAAGCATCCTCCTCTCGGCCCACTGCTGGAGCATCCTCCTCTCGGCCCACTGCTGAAGCATCCTCCTCTCGGCCCACTGCTGAAGCATCCTCCTCTCGGCCCACTGCTGCGCCTTCGAAGATCGACCAAATCGGAGAGCACGTCCAGCGCAATCTCCGATTTTGGCGCAGCCTCTCCACACACCAACCTTGAAACGGCTGTCGATAAAGGCGACGCGGCCGACCGTGTCGGCGGCACGCCCTACCGCATCTGCCGACGGCAGAACATCAACCAGGCCAGCTACGACCGCGCTGGCGCTTGCGCCACCACCACGTCCGCTGGCCGCCCCAGCACCTCTGGGTCAAAGTCGCGGCCGAGGAAAACGAGCCCCCTGTGGCAGCGCCAGCCCCCTGTGGCAACGCCAGCCCCCCGCCATTTGCGTAAGCTGGCACACGTGTTCGTATGTGGGATCGTGTGGTGTGGTGTGAATGAAGCCTGGTGCGGGTGGGGCGGTGGCCTGGGATGATGTGATGATGCCGCTGTCGATGAGCCTGTGAGGCCGACCGCGGGCGTATCTACCATTGATAAAGCCTGGTGCCTGTCGTAGAGCCTATGAGCATGAGGCCGACGGCGGGCGCGTAGTCACTCGTGATACATTTCAATGTACATGTACCGAACCCTATTCGATACGCATACCTCGACCGGCGAGTTCCGCGCGAGAGAAAGCTCGTTACGTGAATTTTTATGACTGGCGTGGAAGGTGAATGAAAAAACGAAAAATGTCCGGACGGGGGCGGCTCTAGCGTCTAGGGATCATTGCTAGGGATTCGAATCGAGTGCGTTGTTTCCTTCTTTACATAACCGCTACGGGACTAGCCCACCCGCACCCCATCGCGGCTCGCGGCCATCCGGGCGCTAAGAAGAAAGAACGCGGGGCGCTCTCGACGACTCGATCGAAACATCGAATAGCCGGCAGCTACGAAATGACAAGTTTGAATAATGAATTCGAGCTACACGTAGTTAGTATCAAAGTACTGGCCTACTGCCAGACAGATGACAGTGTCATTACGAACAGATCCACAGTTTCACACCGTCATCGACACACACCGGATCACCGTGGGGCGTGGGCGCGGGCTCGTCTGGACGTGACGTACTCTGCACCTCTCACCAGCCTGTCGTCCGCTCGCGTTCGCGGACAGAGGCTTTTGCGGAGCCCGCGCGGGAGCGCGGGGTCCGAGAGCGACGCGCGAAGCGCGGAGCGAGGTAAGCCGCCCCCGCGCTCACGCCGGCGCGCCGCACTTTGAGATTTGCGGTATAGCTGTCGTGTGTAACTATGCGATTGCGAAGCAATGCGTGTTCCGCTTCCGGTGGCGTGTACGACCTAAGCCGCATCTCCCCCCTCAGCCTGTGCCTCGCCACGAGCCTCGGCGGCCAGACCGAGCAGCGTGAGGAGCCGCGGGCGGTGGCGCGCGAGCTTGGCGCGGAACTGTGCACGCGCGTGCCTGATGACGGAGGCAATCAGCATGCAATCAGCATGCCATCAGCATGCAATCAGGGTCGAGGATTTGGCGCGGAACTGCGCACGCGCATGCCTGATGACGGAGGCAATCAGCATGCAATCAGCATGCAATCAGGGTCGAGGATTTGGCGCGGAACTGTGCACGCGCATGCCTCTTGAGACGCCCGTAGTGGATCCGATGCCCGAGCCAGATGACGGAGGCAATCAGCATGCAATCAGCATGCAATCAGCGTGCCTCTTGAGACGCCCGTAGTGGATCCGATGCCCGAGCCAGATGACGGAGGCAATCAGCATGCAATCAGCATGCAATCAGCATGCAATCAGCATGCAATCAGCATGCCTCTTGAGACGCCCGTAGTGGATCCGATGCCCGAGCCAGATCTGATCTGGATCGAGATGCGCCGAGGTCCACGCGCTCCCGCCCGCCACCTTGCGCCTGCCCTGTGGAACGCCATTCGTTGCTGCCCAGCGCTTCGGTGCAACATCCTGTGGCCATCAGGGGCACTCAGAGGCACTCAGAGGCACTCAGAGGCACTCAGAGGCACTCAGAGGCACTCACTAGCCCTCATAGTGGCACTCAATGGCAATCAACGGCCAGCACCTGCGGTGGCTCGCGGCTCCACGAAGGCGGTCGGCGCTGACGCCTCTCACGCACGCCGCCCGGATCGCCGTCGAGGGCGCCGTCGCGGGCGCCGTCGCAGGCACCCCCACCCGGTTCACTGCTGCTGCCGCCCGCCCCATCGCTGCGTGACCCTCCAACCGGGCGGCGGGCGAGTTCATCGGTCGCTGCAGCGCCCGCGCCGAAGCCGCCGCCGCCGTCGTCGTCGTCTGGACTGCCGTGCAGCTCCGGGTGTGAATGTGAAGAGCCATGGCCGTCCTCCGGGTGTGAATGTGAAGAGCCATGGCCGTCCTCGGACGCAGGGGCGGCTGCATGCCGCTCCTGAGTAGGGGCGTCATCAGCGGCTGCTTGCCGCTCCTGAGTAGGGGCGTCATCAGCGGCTGCATGCTCCCAGATCATCGGAATTTGGGTCGAGCCATACGTGGGGGCGCCGTCGCGAGCGGCTGCATGCTCCCAGATCATCGGAATTTGGGTCGAGCCATACGTGGGGGCGCCGTCGCGAGCGCCGTCGGAAGCCGCCGTGGCGCGCGCGGCGCTCGCGACGGCGCTCATCGACACGGCGCTCGCGACGGCGCTCATCGACACGGCGCTCGCTTCGCCTCCCGCGTTGGCGCTCGCGACGGCGCTCGCGGCGACCACTTCCCGTTTGACCGGTGCGCCATCACGACCGTCCGCCGCCTCGTCGAGCGTCGTCCTGAGCAGCTCGTCGCGCGTCGTCCTGAGCAGCTCGTCGCGCGTCCAATCCATGCCCTCCGCACCCTCGGCCTCTCCACGTCCCTCGGCTGCTGCCGCTGCCAGCGCACCTGCCGGTTCCGCCTCTTCGTCCTCGCCCTCCTCCTCCTCCTCCTCCTCCTCCTCCTCGTCCTCCTCCTCGTCCTCGTCCTCGTCGTCCTCCTCCTCGCCTTCTTCGCCGCCGCCGTCGTCCTCGCCATCGTGCTCACCATCGGCACCCTCGTCCTCGTCATTGTCCTGGTCGCCTGTGGCCATCCTCGCCGCCGCCGCCGCTGCGGGTGCTGCTCCCTCTGCCTCGTCGTCGTCGTCCTCCTCCTCCTCCTGATGATCCATGACGGCCCGCTGCTCGCGCAGGTACAAGTGCTGCCCTGGTGGGAGCTTGGTGGTTTGCAGCGGCCGACGCGCCCGCAGTTGCGCCGCCGTAGGCTCACCGAGCGGGGGCAACTTGATGTGCCGAAGCGTGGGAGCTGGGGCGGTGCTGCTGCCTCCGGACATGACCGCCGAATGAGCGTGTAGCCACGCACGGGCGAGCTCGTATCCGGAGGAATCCACCAGACGGACGCTGTTGGAGGCCGAGTCCATCATGTCGCCGCCCTCCATGCACAAACGACTTCCGATGGGGCCGAAAAAAGGGTTTCACAGCACAATCGCGTGACCAGAAGGGAAACAGCTGTTTGAAGACTGGCATAACTAAGAACTTGCGCCGATCCCGCGAGATGCAGCCCTCGACCAATTGCCGCGACCGATTGCCATCGATCGCTATCAGCCTCCAGAAATGCGTACGGGCCTGTACACGCTCTGCGGCGCGCTCTCTGCGGCGGCGGCCTTCCGGCCGGCCGGCGTGGCGCTGATGCCAGTGCACGCGCCCTCGCCCGTGCTGCGCGCGGCGCACGGCCTCGCGATGACGGCGGCCACTGGGGAGGTGCCGTCCTTTGTCCAGACGGAGATGCGCGGCGCTGCGATGGCGCTGCACACGCGAGACCAGGCGCCGCGCGAGGGCAAGCAGCCAGCCCAGCGGCCGATGAGCTCCTGGCAGCCGACGCGCGCAGACTACCTGCAGTTCCTCGTCGACTCGCGCAAGGTCTACAGGACGCTCGAGGAGATCGTGGAGGAGACGGAGATGTTCGCGAGCTTCCGCGCGTCCGGGCTGGAGCGGGGCGCGGCGCTCGACAAGGACATTGCATGGTTTGCCGCAACCCACGGCGAGAAGGAGCCGGCCGTCAAGTCGCAGGGCGAGACGTACGCAGCCGAGCTGCGGAAGATGGTCGCGGACGGCGAGCTGGAGCGCTTCGTGTGCCACTTTTACAACTTCTACTTCGCGCACACTGCCGGCGGCCGCATGATCGGCAAGCGGATGGCGGGCATGCTGCTCGACGGGCACACGCTCGAATTCTACCAGTGGGACGGCGACGTCGATCAGGTGCTGCTGCCTGGGCTCCGCACCAAGATCGATGCGCTAGTGGCCGGCTGGTCGCGTGAGCAAAAGGACAAATGCCTCGCCGAGACGGCGAACTCGTTCAAGGGCGGCGGCGCGATGATGCAGCACATCAGCCCGCCCAAGGAGTAGGCGGCAGTAGGCTGCTGCGTGGCGCCCCCGCCCCCTCGCGGTGCTCTGAGCGCCCATTATGGCGTGACACGGCGACAGACTACGGTACATGGGGGGTCGAGGCACCCCACCGCGCGAGATCAGAGACACGGCGACAGACGACATACGGACATGGCGGGGTGAGGCACCACACAGCGCGGGGTTGCAGCACACCCGCGCCCACCATGGCGCCCACGCAGCTTCGAGTGGCGCGTGCCCACTGTATGGCGCCCATGCAGCTTCGAGGGACGGCTTTCACCACTACTTATCATCGACATCTTGTGTTTAGCACGCCACACCGACGCGCGCGTGTAGTCGGCTGCGGCTGAGGAGCCCCGCCTTTCTTTCTGCGTGTGTTTACATAGACCAGATTTTTGCGGTGCCAATAGAGCGCGCGCTGCAGCGGGCGCCGCCGAGACGGACGACGCGCTCGCGAGCGACTGTCCATCTACAACGTCGCTCCGGCCGCGCGGCCGGGGCCCGCCGCTCCCCCCTCGCGCCGCCAAACATGCCCCTCCGCACGGGATGGTCCTAACGGGGATGGTTGGGCACAGACCACATAATTGTTATCGACATCCGAGATCCGTTCAAACTTCAATCCGTTTTCAATGATCAATCCCCGCGGTTACCCCCGGGTGTACGTAACGTGCTGAATAACGTGCCACGCGCACAGTGCGAACCCGACAAAGCTCATGGGCGACACTCTCCAACGCCTCATTACGGCACGCCAAGGCCATACAGCAACCTTTTCTCTGTATCTCCACTGCTACAGGGGCACCCCCATGATCAAGATAAGGTCGAGAAGGCCGAAGCCAAACACGACACGGGCTCCTAATAAGCCCTTCTTGGCGTTCAGCCCGCCACCTGCCGCGGCCATCCCCGGCCCCCGTGCCGACACAACCTCTTCCGCTGTCGCCGAGGCCGCTGTCTCCATGTTTGACGAATTAGGCTGCCTTGCGCTTCTTGCCTACTCCGGCAGGCGGCGGCGGCTCGGGTTCGTCAAACATGGCATCCGCGAGCGCCTGCTCCTTTTGCGCATCAAACTCGGCGACGCGCTTGGGAGCCTTCTTACCGGTATCCTTACCGGTACGCGCCGCCGCGGGCGCCGCAGGCTCTGCTGCGGCCACAGGCGCCAGGGGCGGCGCTGCCGACTGCTGCTGCTGCTGCTGCTGCTGCCGCCGCTGCTGCTGCTGCTGCTGCTGCTGCTGCTTTGCATCGAGGTAGTACCCCAACCCCTGGGCCCCACGCTTGAAGACGTACCCAATGCGAGCGCCCCCAAACTTGGCCGCCTGGACGAAGGCGGCGGTGGCGCTCGGGACGGCGCTCGTGCTGGCGGCGGCGGTGGCGGTGGGCGTGGCTTCCTTGGCTTCCTTGGCTTTCTTGGCTGGCTTGGCTGCCGCTTTCGCCGCCGCGGCTGCCGCCTTCGCCTCCGCTGCCTCCGCTGCCGCCGCTTTCTCCGCCGCCGCCGCCGCCGCCTCCGCCTCCGCCGCGGCCGCGGCCGCCGCCGCCTTGAGCCTGCTCTTGCTCAGCGCCGCCTCGGCCTTGGCTGCTTTTTTGTTGATTGATTTGGTAAGGAGATTGCGCACCGCATCAAGCTGCTGCGGCGCCGGTGCAGACGCCCGCGACGACGCCGCGCCCGCGCCGCTGGCCACGGCGGCGGCGGCGCCCGCGTCGGCGCTGCCCTTGCCAGCTCTGGCTGCCTTGGTGTCATTGACGCTGCCGCCTGCCTTCGCCGCTGCCGCCTTGGCGTTGCCCACCTGCGGCGTCACGCCCGCCTTGGCATTGGTGGGAACGTTCACACCCGCGTTCACACCCGCCTTGGCCTCCTCCTTCACGTTCACACCCGCCTTGGCCTCCTCCTTCACGTTCACACCCGCCTTGGCCTCCTCCTTCGCGATCGCCGCCGCCTTCTCAAGCCGTTGCTGCAGAGCGTAGAGCCGAGGGCGCGGTGGTGAGCACTGGCATGCAAGGCAGGTCATCAGAGGCCATCAACGTACCTGCAGCTCGTAGAGTTGCTTCCCGAGGGCGCTGTGGTGAGCACTCGCATGCAAGGCAGGTCATCAGAGGCCATCAACGTACCTGCAGCTCGTAGAGTTGCTTCCGGTTACGCTCGTGGGTCGTCTTCGCGCTGGCCAAGTCGAAGACACGCTCAGCGAGCCACCCCAACGGTCGCGGCAGCGGCACCTCCTCGTCGTCCTCGTCGTCCTCGTCCTCGTCGTCCTCGTCGTCCTCCTTCTCGTCCGTCTCGTCCTCCTCCATGTCCTTCCCGTCCGCCTTGCCCCGCCGCCGCGTCAGAGGCTCAAGGACGCCATTGACCACCCGTTGGATAACAACCGAATCCTCCGCGACGCCCAGCAGCGCCACAAAGGGCTCGAGGAGCACGCAGACGGCCTTCTCGGTGAGCCCGTCGGCCGCCTCGCGCCCCGTCGCCACGATCGCCCAAAAGTAGTCTGCCATGAAGAAGCGGATCGAAGCAGGGCACTCGACATTCAACGGTCCCGCTGAGAGTGCCGCGGCGAACGCTTGCAGCTCGTCGTCGGACCAGCCGGACTCGCGCACGCGCGCGACGCAGTGGACGAGCGACCGGCGGATCAGCTTGTAAAACTTGTCGAGCCGCAGCCGGTCGATGCCGGTCCACTCGCGCACCATCGTCTGCCAGAAGACGCGCACGAAGAGCCACTCGCGCCCTGGGGCCACCGAGTGGACGAGGCCGCCGAGCTTGTCGGCGAGCTCGGCCTGGACCTTGGGCTTGTCCGAGTGCCACATGCAGTAGAAGAGCGCCTTCCAGATCTTTCGCAGCTCGAGCTCCTCGATGTCGTGCGCGCGCCGCAGGTACCGCTCGAGCGCTTTGACGGCCTTGTCGCGAACGTCCTTGTCGCTGGATGCCAGCGCCTGGCCAAATTTGGGCGTCGGCCCAGAGAGAGCGGCCTCCTCGGGGCGTGGCCGCGACGAGGTCGGCGAGGTGGTCGCAGGGGCCTTCTTCTTGCCCATGTGTCTCGCGCGAGCGTCGGGTCCGGCCACTTGTTCAGGCACGTCGCCGTGTTCACCACGGCGCCTCCATCAAATTCGTAAGGCGAGCACATACGGGAAAATGTACGAATCATTCTCGCGCACTCGCGAGTTTCTATTCACGCTCTTAAAGAGTCCGGGTCGCGTTGGACGACCTTCCGGGACATGCCTTGCGGCCCCGTCGCACCCATCCGAGAACACAATCGAAAACGAGCCTGTAGAGAAGCGGTGCTTCAAGAATCGCGAAGTAACGGTCTACCGGTACGTGCTCCATGCTTCGTCTGGAATGGAAAACCGAGCGTCCCACTGTCGCGTCCCAGCAAACTTGCCAGAGTCCTCGCCCTTCATCCCTCCTCCGCAGAGGGACGACGGAAGGAGAAGCAATGCCGAGGCGCAATGAACGCGCACCGTCTGGAGCTGACTGGCTGGCGCCGGAAGCGGCCGTCGAAATCGTCATGCAGGACGAGGGTCTGGTCGGCTCGCGCTATCCAGCCATCATTTTGTCTGTTGACCACGCCCAGAAGCAGGCTCGGGTTGAGCACGAGCAGTTACTTGAGGATGATGCTGCAGATGCACCACTTCGCGAGAACGCATCATTCGCGCAGATCACACCACGCCCGCCACCGCCACCCGCCGATTTTGCCAAGAGCCTGTGCGTTGGCATGCCACTCGAAGTTTTCCATGAAGATGGATGGTGGGAGGTGACCCTGCACGAAATCAAGCGCGGCAGCAGTTCGCAGATCAACTATCTGGTCCGGAACGACATGTACCGCACCAAGCGCTGGGTTGGCGTGGATGCGTTGCGGCCGCGGTGGCGCTTCTCGAGTGGCCACTGGCGAGCTGGAAGCGTCCCTGGCCCCGACGCAGAGGAGGCTGAGGAGGATGAGGCGGAGGAGGTGGAGGAGGCGGAGGAGGAGGAGGAGGCCGAGGAGACGGCGAGAGCCCCAGCGCCGCAGCCGCTCACGGCAGACGAGGCCAGGGCGGCCGCGGCGGCCGAGGGGCTCGAGCTGGTGCCTTCGTCGAAAGGTGAGACGGGCTTCAAGGGCGTGACCAGGAGTCATGGCAAGTACACAGCGCAGGTCTGGGAGAACAAAGACAAGCTGCGCTATCTCGGCATCTTTGCGACACCGGAAGAGGCGGCCTTGCACTACGCGAGGCATATCGGGGCGGAGCAAGCGGCGTTGGAGGCGGCGAAGGCGGCGAGGGCGGCGAAGAAGAGGGGAGGTTCTGTGTCGCGGGATGATGATGTCCCCCCAAAGGAGCTTCCTGATGAGGATGCGAAAAGGAATGCGCTGGCTTCAACAGAGAGTGCTAGCCGACCGAAGCGGCGGGCAGCAGTTGCGGCTGTTGAAAAAGCTGGCCGCTGCCTTCAGATAGAGAAAGCTACCATTGAAGAGGCATGCTATGGCATGCCAATTACAGTTCGTCAGCCGCAGCCGTTTTATGTCGGCCAACGCGTAATGGCACGCTATGGATTTGATGCCGCCGCCGTCCGCAAGCCCACCCGCTTCTATCCTGGCGTGGTGCGCGCAGTGCATACGGCGCCCGGCGAATCAGCGTGCTATGATATCGAGTACGACGACGGCGATCGTGAGGTTGGCGTGCGGGCAGATCTGGTCCGTGACGTTTCAGGCGACGCCGATAAGAGAGTGTGCGCTGCCGCCGTCCCCTGGCAACTGCCATCGCTGTACCAAAGTGCGCCGAAGGAAAAGAGCACCGTGCCACAGCCGCTCACGCGTGAAGAGGCCAGCGCGGCCGGGCCACCCTTGCTCAAGCGGCCCCCGGGGCGTGCGCCTGGGGGGAAGCAGTGGGATCCGAGGGCTGGGTGGGTACCAGTAGAGGCGGCGGAGGAGGTGGCGGAGGAAGAGGCGGCGGAGGAAGAGGCGGCCGAGGCGGAGGCCGACGCCGAGCCGATGAACAGCGAAGGCGAAGGTTGCGATTTGGGTTCCACTCTGGGGCCCGTGGCGGCGCCAAATATAACTCGGTGTGAGCAACTAGGCCCCGAGCGCGACCTCGAGCAACAACCACCGCTGCCGCCAACGCCGCCTCCACCGCCGCCTCCGCCGTCAACTCCACCGCCGCCTCCACCGCCGCCTCCACCGCCGCCGCCGCCTCCACCGCCGCCGCCGCCGCCGCCGCCGCCGCCTCCACCGCCACTACCATCACTGTGGCAGCCTCCACCTGATGCTCTAAACTTGCCCATTCGGCAATGGCTCGATACAATCTATCCTAATTTTGGCAATCTGTATGGCCCTGCGCTCGAAGCCGCGGGCTACGATGAACTCTTGCTCATCGACGGCGATGACGAAGAGTTCAACGAGATGATGAAGACGCTTCGGGAGTCGACCGGGAACAAGAGTGCACACTTTAGGAAGATAGAGAAGGCAGCACGAAAGGCCCTGGGCCTTCCCCCCGGCCTGAGCCAGCCTCACGCCGCGCCTGAGGCTGCCCCGAACCAGCCTCATCCGGCCACTTTCACGACCTCTCAACCCGTTTCCTCAGCTACCGTACCCGAGGCTGCGGCCAGCCAGCCTCTACCAGCTGCCGCGCCTGAGGCTAGGGATCTCGCCCTTGCGCCTCCTGATGCTTTCACACCGATGGCGATCGCTTCAAAAACCACCTCATCAGAGCTTGAGAGTGCCGCACCGTCACATGCGGATACAGCGGAGGCGGAGGCGGCGGAGGCAGCTGGTATGGAGGAAGTGGAAGAGGCGAGAGAGGAGGAGGCGGCCGATGAGGAGATGGAAGCGGAGTCGATGAACGCCGTATCCACCACGTCAACGAACCTCGGATATTTGAGGGCTGAGGCAGAGGCATCCGAAGCGAAGGCGGCAGCCTTGAGCTCTGAGGCAGAGGCAGCCGAAGAGAAGGCGGCAGCCTTGGCCACCGAGGCTGAGCAAGCGGAAAAGGAGGCGGTCGGCCTCGCGCGCAAGGCCACGCCACCCGTGCTGCGGCTCACGGTGGTGGGGGAGATGGACAAGACCACAAAGGACACCGAAGTCCCAGCGAAGACGCCGGCGCTGGCGGCGCTGCCGGAGCGCCAGCCTCCGATGGCTATCGCTTCGGAATCCACCTCCGACAAGGCCGATCTGATCCAGTGCGGTCGCGAGGCAATTGCGAAGAGCTCTTCAGCAGGAAGTGCACCACTGTCATCAGGAGAAGAGCCGGCCGCCGCCCAAGCGCCGCCTCCTGCATGCGCTCCCGCTGCAGCTTCCGCCTCCGCCCCCGCCCCCGCCACTGCCGTCAGGCCGGCTTCAGGTCACGATGTTTTGGTCGGAGCGGGATTGGACAGCGATGATGACGAGCTTCCCCTAAACGGCAGCCGCAAGCTGCCACGCACATGCTCCTCACCGCCTGCGCAGAAAGACCTTGAGAATGCAGATACAGCGGTGGCGGATGCAGTGAAGGCGGTAGAGGGGGAGGAGGAGTCAGAGGCGGCCGATGCGGAGATGGAAGCGGAGTCGGAAGCGGAGTTGACGAGTCAGCAGATGATACCCACCACGTCATCCGAAGCGAAGGCGGCAGCCTTGAGCTCTGAGGCAGAGGCAGCTGAAGCGAAGGCGGCAGCCTTGGCCACCGCGGCTAAGCAGGCGGCAAAGGAGGCCGAGGAGGCGAAGGCACGGGCCTCAGCGCTTGAGGCCACCAAGGCGGAGGCTGCACGGGCAGCCAGGGCTCAGGCGGAGGCGGCGGATGGGGAAGTGGAGGCGGGCGAGCGAGCGGTCAATCTTATACTTGGACTAACAGACCCTGGTCAGGCTGGCACTGCCACCGATGCGCCGCCGACTATCGCTTTGCCCGCCGCACAGCCGATCCCCATCTCACCGGCCGAGGGGCCACCAGCTGCGGTCGGCGACCGCATGGAGCTCACTTATTTTGACGAGGGACTATTCGACAGATGTCGACCCGACCGACAGATGGAAGAGGAGCGCGACAGATGGGGTCCCGACAGATGGGATGAGGTCAAGATTGTCGCGCTCGAAAAGGAAGGCGATGCCGACGCCGTCGCCGGCAAGCCCACAGGACCGCGCGCTCTCGTGACCTACACGGCGTACCCCGGAGAAGACCAGAAGTGGGTGTCATTCAATCGGCTACGACCCGCGCATCCCGCGACGCCTACCGCGTGGACGCGCCGGCTTATAAAGGGCGACCAGGTCGAGCTCTTCTATGAAGGCGGCTGGTGGGAGGTTCAGTACCTCTGCCGGACAAAGAAGAAGCAAAGCCTCGTGCTCGCCGTGCGCTATGGAATAACGCACGAGGTGAATGCTCTGCAGCTGCGTCCAGGCTGGCAGCGCCGCGCTTCCGATGGCGAGTGGACGCTCATGCTTGGCGGCGTGGCTCGTACCGTCGCCGAGGTTGAGTCGATGCTTCACTCCAAGGCCTCATCGAACACCTCATCGAACGGAGAGATGAGGCTCCCTGCGAGCACTCCGGCGACAGATGGTACTGCTGCCGTCGCTGCCGCCGCTGCCACCGCGGCGCTATCGACACCAGACCTCGAGCAGTGTATCATCTGTGATCCCGAAGATGCCGGACGTCTTGGATACACTACCTGCTGCTCGAATTTGATTTGCTTCAAGTGTTTCAGGAAGCCGGGTATGGCGGGGTTCGAGGAGGCCGTCGCCTCAGATGACGACTCACAGGATGTCCATCAGCCAAGTCGTTGCCCATATTGTCGAGAACCTTTCAAAAGCTTGTCTCCCAGTCGCGCGCTCAACTCGATGCGATCAACTCGACGTTCACAGCGGGAGGACTTGATGTCAAAGACGCCTGGCGAGGAACTATTAGCAGGAACTATTAGCATCTTTGCACGCGATCTATGGACGAAGTGCAAGGTGGTCGAGTTCAATCCTCATCTGCGAGTCCATCGTATTGAAGGTCGTGACTTGCATCGGGTTGCCTCATCGAACACCTTCTGGGTGGATTTACAAAGAGATCCCGACAACTTGCTCGTGTCGATGCGCAAGCTTGCGCTCGAAGAAGCAGGATTGGCCAATGCAGGGCAAGATCCCTCGTCGCTGCCACAAGGTGCCCAACCGTATCGATGGGTGACTGGGACGGTGTGCTGGGCAGTGGGGACAAGCTGCATGAAAGAAGACCGACACACAGGGATACATGAAAATGACTTGGGAGGAGTGGACAGTTCAGCGACTGCAAATCGAGACAACGACGGAGGAAGCCGCAGAAGCCTCAGAGATCGCAGTGGCAGTGGAACCGCGCTCGATGAATCGTCAAAAACTGCCCCCCGTAAACGACCTGCAGAAGCTAGTTGTTCTGTGGATCCGGGTGCATCAACGTGCCCACGTAAGCGGTGGACTTTTGGGTCTGAAAAAGAGGGCAGTGATGACGATGATGACGAGTGCCCAAACCGTGCTGCGCTGGGTGCCAATGACAATACGGGCATTCGAGCTCCAATCTCGAGCTCCAATCTCCCATCTCGAGCTCCAATCTGCGAGGAAGGGTATTGCGAGCTCGAATGCCCGTATTGCCATAAGCATTATAACCTCGCGAAACGTATCCCCATGCAGCTAAGGCCGTGCGAGCACCAGATTTGCAACCTATGCCTACCTAAGTATACTCAGAAGGGCACTTGCCCGATGTGCGAAACAGTCCTCGACGACTCACAGCCTTCGTGTGAGGATGGCGTTTTGGTTGCAGAGCTTCGTCGCCTTAACGAGCGTACTTCCATGTTGACCGCAACAGCGTCGACCGTCCTCCAACTTGCTGCGGCAAAGGCACAACGTGCAGCCCTGAGCGCCGCTCCGCCCGCTGCAACGTCTGCTGATCAGCCCGCGGGCGGTGGGTATTCATGTTCACAGCCCGCGGGCGGAGGGCCAGCTGCAACGCTCACACTCGCTTCTGCAGGCGTGCAGGAGCACCGCCAACGGGACGACGCGATGCTTCGGTGGGCCAAGGAGCGCGGGCAGGCGGGGGTGCCATGGGCCCAGCACTGGGCGAGCCCATTGGGCGAGCCCGTATCGATGGCGACCGAGCTCGCGCGTCGAGATGCGAAGGCCGAAGCGGAGGGGACGGACGACTCCTTTTCGGGGCTGCGCGACGAGGATGAAGACGACGCAGGCGGCGGAGCAGCGGCTGAAGAGGAAGACGACGCCATGGGCGACTGAGCCGGTCCGGCTTATCTTTAGCCTTTACAGCCGAACTTCAACTTGAAATGCACGTCGGTGGACCTCGCTCGGCCTGCTCCGAGGTCGGACGCGAGATAAAATGGGCGCTAAATTCGGAAGTAGCGGACGGCTAGGAATTGCGTTGTGATGCTTTCTTCCGGTACTTTGCGACCGACGCACTATCCGTCGATCCGCCTACGAGTACGACGGTACCACATGGTGCATGGTGTTAAGGTCGTGCGATGGTGTGCGTGTTTCTTTAATATTTTTAATATTTCACGGAGAGAGAACTTCGTTCGTTCCTGTCCCGCCTCTCGCAAGAGATCAAGCTCACCACTGAGGTGTGGTTGTGCGACTCGACTCAGGTACCTCCGCCTACTCATTCTTTACTCATTCAGCCGTACCGTACTGATGTCCTCATGACTGTCCTGTGTGTGCAATGGGGTCCAGCCCCGGTCGAAATGATTTCTGCTGAAATAAAAACGATATATTACTCAATCCCGCCGATTAAGCATGCTCACCAGCTGGCGGTTGAGCGCCTCGTAAACTTCACAGCGATAGTGAAAATTGTCCGTGTACGGCTTGTAGCCGTGCGGCCTCGCCGTGCCCGTCGGATCGCCCGCAAGCGGTGAAGCCTCACGCAACAACAGATCTTGGAAGCCGGACTGGTTCTGTCTGAAGGGAAGCACGAGCGACGATGCCCAAAGCGCATCGGTGGTACGGAAGGCATCAAGAAGCTCCCAGCCAGTCTCGTTGAGCAAGTCGCGCCACGTTTGGTCGCAGCTCGGGCCGTTGGAGCAACCGCGTGTCTCGCGCACCGTGTCTGATGTAGAGAAGACCTGGGCGAGTGTTGGGTAGGGTGAGGGTGCGCATGAGAATATGGGCGTGCGTTCAGGAGTGTGCATGGGAGGCAGATCCATGCGAGCTCAGGCCAGATCCATGCGAGCTCCGGCCAGATCCATGCGAGCTCCGGCCAGATCCATGCGAGCTCAGGCTAGAGCAGCCACGCTTGCACGATGGCAGCAGGCGCGTGATGGCGCGGTCGCGCGCGTGTGCGAGAATAACCGAGGATGGCCGCAGCCCAGCCCTCCCCTTCGCGTCAACCTGGGCACTGCCCTGTCACTCACTGCTCCTCTCGGGCAATCAGTGGCAATCAGTGGCAACTCCCCTTCACGTCAACCTGGGCACTGCCCTGTCACTCACCGCTCCTCTCGGGCAATCAGTGGCAATCAGTGGCAACTCCCCTTCACGTCAACCTGGGCACTGCCCTGTCACTCACCGCTCCTCGCGGGCAATCAGTGGCAATCAGTGGCAATCAGCATGCACTCACCGCCCCTCGCGGGCAGCTCTTGAAGATCGCGTGACCACTCGCGCCCACCAGCTGCTTCACCGCATGCATGAACCGCCGAAGCTCGTCGAGGTCCTTGTCGGCGGGCGTGTACCATGGGCCCATCCCAAGGACAAGCGCGTCACCCTCGCGCAGCAGGTGGCGCATCCGTCCAGTCACATTGGTCCAGCCGTTGAACACTTGCGGCGTTGCCTTGCACTGCGGGCTGAGAAGGCTTCTGGCACAAGCGTCGCCAGCGGCGCGGCGGACGGCGCTAAAGCCTCTGGACCACGTCGTGTCCTCCTCTCGCACAAGGCTCAGCAGGCTCGGGCCGGATAATTTCAGGAAGGCGAGTCGAGCACTGCCGAGCTCAAACCAGCGGTTCTCCATTCCGCGCTCCTGGTTGCACTCGCAGACCTCGCGGCCTTCGAGCAGAGTCGTGCTTTGGTTGTGAAAGGCAGCCCACTTGAGTGTGAGCCACGTTGAGTGCACGCCACGCCGTGCGAGCCACTTGGCGTGGCTCGCATTCAAATCGTTGGAGCGCCATGGGACTGTCGTTTTGCTCAGTGGCACCGAAACGTTCGTGGAGCTCTCGCTGCATATGCTGAACGCAGCGTCGCGTGGTGACCTCGGATACGACCCGGAGCTCAGCATCATCGCGAGCGACAGGTACTGGTAACGCGTATTCGAGTCTCCCATGAAATAAGTGGTGCGTCCAGCGAGGCTACGTGGCGGCCACCCAGGCACATGGCGGCCAAGTTCCTCGTGCGCCAAGTTTTCTTCCGAGAAGGTGAGCCTTCCATCTGAGAGTGACCAATGAAGCGGCGAAGATGGCGCGATGACGGCATTGCAATACCCGTGCGCGACGCTCGAATTCACGCGCCTCACCACACGGTTTGCCGGGTGGTTGGTCAGAACCCTCTCGCACTCAGTCGCAGGTAGACGGTCCTCGCACGAGCTGCCATTGACTGCAATGCAGAAGCCACAGGTCCTCTGGCAGTGGGAGCATGCGAAGGTGGTCGCTGTGCACGATGTCGGCGCTGCACCCAGCGGTAACTGCGGTAGTTGAAAGCAGGGTTGTGCCATGACTTTCGCAGGCTCGGCACTCAGCGCGGTCCCGCCATGATGTGAATGCGTGTGTGTGAATGTGAATGTGTGTCTGTGTGACTTCTGACACATATGAATAGGAAACTTCAGTCAATCACAGTTTCGTCGCGGTCCCCCCGCGCTCAAACATGACGTATTATGTTGCGATGATAAGTTAATGAGTGCGAGCTGACTACCCGGTACATGTACATGTACCTCAGTCAGTCAGTCAGTCAGTTTCATCGCGCCCCCCCCCGCGCTCACCACACACCACCGTCTCAGGGGACGGCACCACGGCTCCGCTCCCCTCGGTCAACACAAGTACTGAGTACTACCTCGAATAAACGCCCACCCCCCGTATACAGAGTAAACATCTAGATTCGTTGGAGAGGAGAAGCGGTGTCGTCACCAGCATCTTCTGTGCCAGATCCCGCACGCTTGGCAAGGATGCGTAGCGCGCGGAGTCTGCGACGGGCTCGCGCGTACGAAAGCACCGCTTCGGGATAAAAGTCATCGAACTGCACGCCCTCTGGCAGCTGCGAGAGAACCTGGTTCTGAACGCCCTGCGTCATCTGCTCGGTGATCGTGCCTCGCACTTCGAAGCAGTCGTCTGGCAGCGCTGACTGTGCGGCCAGGGAGTCCCAGCAGGCCAAGCATCGCCCTGCGGGATGGTGCGTGATCGGTGTCGCCACCGCCGTCAGCCGCGCTGCTTGGAGCGTGGCATGCGCGGCGCTGCTACTTGGGCGGGCTGCGAGGGTGGCAGAGCCCACGGGGAGTGAGGCGTGCCATCTCTCGAGATGATCCCGCACCACTTCACGGCAGGCTGTCTCGCCGTGCTCGGTCATTTCGACGCCGCTGTCGACATCCCGCTTCTTTCGGGGCCTGCGCTCGCCACGCCTTAGCTCCGCGAGTTGCTTGCCTCTGATTGCGGCTGATTGCCTCTGATTGCCGGTGCCGAAGGCTCCTCGGATTGCGGCTGATTGCCTCTGATTGCGACGACGAATCATGTAAAGAAGTACGAGTAGCGTGCACGCGCAAGCGGCCGCGAAAGCTCCAGCCATGATCCAAGCGATCATGAGCAAGGACGACGACGAGGCACTCTCGCTGGCCGGGAGCGCTGCGGCCGAGTTGCCCATGTTTGGCGGTGGCGCCGGCTCGACGAGACGAATGGTGGGCGTGCTGAGGACCGTCGCTCCAAGTGTGGCAGACAGAGCCGATGGCGGCTGATCCAAGGTATTTTGGACGCGCGAACGGCCTGATGCACTCGAAAGGAAGAAGGACGCGGTGACTGTGAGCGATCCTGACACGATGTTGAGCGCAATGGCGGAGGCTGCAACGCCAGTTGCACGAGCCAGCTGCAATGTGAAATGGGTTGCGTTGAAGGACTCAATGGTGCCTGCAATCTGGAACGTCACAACTAGAGAAAGTTCCGTCTGAGGGCTTGATGGCGGTGGTGGCCTCGGCGACGGCGGTGGAGGGGACGGCTCTGGAGGCGACGGGGAGGGCGGGGGGGGCGGAGGGGTGGATGGTTCAGGTGCACGTGGAGGAGGGCTGGGCGATGCGGATGGTGGGAGGGGTGGCAACGGTGGCATTGGTGACGGCGGTGGCGACGGTTCAGGAGGGGATGGCGAGGGAGGCGGCGGTGGAGGCAGGTGCGGCTCGGGTGGGTCGTATGAATGTGGAGTCGGTGACGGCGAACCCCGTGAGAAAGGTGGCGGAGAGGGCTCCGGTGGCGACGGAGAAGGAGGTGGCGGCGGAGGAGGAGATGGCTCAGCAGAGGGTGGAGGTGGCGTGGGAGGTGGCGGCGAGGGTAGTGGCGACGGAGGTGGCGGCGGAGATAGTGGCGGCAGCAACGGTGGTGGTGCTGCTGGTGACGGCGGGGGCGGCGACGGCGGCGGCGGCGGCGGCGATGGCGGCGGCGGCGATGGCGATGGCGGCGGAGGCGATGGCAGGGGCCATAACGGCAGTGGCGGCAATGGTGGCGGCGATGGCGGTGGCGGAGGCGGAGTTGGCGACGGCGGCAATGGCGGCGGCTGCGATGGCGGTGGTGGCAATGGTGGAGGCGGGCTGGGCGATGCTGATGGTGGCGGGGGAGGCGGCGATGGCGGCGGCGGTGATGGCGGTGGCGGCGATGGAGGTGGCGGCGAAGATGGTGGTCTCGGCGATGGCGGTGGCGACAGTTCAGGAGGTGATGGCAAAGGTGGTAGAGGTGGAGGCGGATATGGCTCCGGTGGGCTGTATGGAGGTGGGCTCGGTGATGGCGGCATCCGGGGAGGCGGGCTGGGCGATGCTGATGGTGGCGGGGGAGGCGACAATGGCGGCGGCGGTGATGGCGGCGGCGGCGATGGAGGTGGCGGCGATGGAGGTGGTGGCGATGGCGGCGGCGGCGGCGGCGATGGCGGTGGTGGCGATGGCGGTGGTGGCGAAGGTGGTGGTGGCGAAGGTGGTGGTGGTGAAGGTGGTGGCGAGGGTGGTGGTGGCGAAGGTGGTGGTGGTGGCGGTGGTGGCGGCGAAGATGGTGGCGAAGGTGGTGGTGGCGAAGGTGGTGGGGGTGGCGGTGGTGGCGGCGAAGGTGGTGGTGAAGGTGGTGGTGGTGGCGGCGAAGGTGGTGGCGAAGGTGGTGGCGATGGTGGAGGCGGGCTGGGCGATGCTGATGGTGGCGGGGAAGGCGGGGGAGGCGGCGACGGTGATGGCGGCGGCGGCGATGGCGGCGGCGGCGGCGGTGGCGATGGCGGTGGTGGCGATGACGGTGTTGGCGAAGGTGGTGGTGGCGAAGGTGGTGGCGAAGGTTGTGGTGGTGGCAATGGTGGAGGTGGGCTGGGCGGTGCTGATGGTGGCGGGGGAGGCGGGGGAAGCGGCGACGACAATGGCGGCGGCGGCGATGGCGGCGGCGGCGATGGCGGCGGCGGCGGCGGCGATGGCGGTGGTGGCGAAGGTGATGGTGGCGAAGGTGGTGGCGAAGGTGGTGGCGAGGGTGGTGGTGGCGAGGGTGGTGGTGGCGAGGGTGGTGGTGGCGAAGGTGGTGGTGGCGGTGGTGGCGGCGAAGGTGGTGGCGAAGGTGGTGGTGGTGGCGGCAAAGGTGGTGGCGAAGGTGGTGGCGAAGGTGGTGGCGATGGTAATGGTTGAGCGGCTAGCCCTGGGAACAAGGTGGGGCTGATGCGAGTCGTCGTGGTGCCGTCGCCGAGCTGGCCGTAGGCGTTCCAGCCCCAGCACTTGAGGAGCGCGCTGGCCGTCACGTACGCGCACGTGTGGGAGTATCCGGCCGCCAGCAGCCCGACGGCGCCGCCGACGTCGATCGTGGTCGGTGAGTAACGTGTGGTCGTCGTGTTGTCGCCGAGCTGGCCATAGGCGTTCCTGCCCCAGCACTTGAGGAGCGCGCTGTCAATCACGTACGCGCACGCGTGGGAGTATCCGGCCGCCAGCAGCCCGATGGCACCGCCGACGTCGATCGTGGTCGGGGAGTAACGTGTGGTCGTCGTATTGTCGCCGAGCTGGCCGTAGGTGTTCCAGCCCCAGCACTTGAGGAGCGCGCTGGTCGTCACGTACGCGCACGTGTGCAAGTATCCGGCCGCCAGCAGCCCGACAGCGCCGCCGACGTCGATCGTGGTCGGGGTGGCGCGATCGGTCGTCGTGCCATCGCCGAGCTGGCCGTTCCCGTTGTAGCCCCAGCACTTGAGGAGCGCGCTGGCCGTGACGTACGCGCACGTGTGGTAGTCGCCGGCCGCCAGCAGCCCGACGGCGCCATCGACGTCGATCGTGGTCGGGGTGGTGCGATTGGTCGTCGTGCCGTCGCCGAGCTGACCAGCACTGTTGTAGCCCCAGCACTTGAGCAACGTGCTGTTCGTGAGGTACGCGCACGTGTGCTCGCTTCCGAGCGCCAGCAGCCCGACGGCGCCGTCGACGCTGATCGTGGTCGGGGTGTAGCGATCGGTCGTCGTGCCGTCGCCGAGCTGGCCGTAGCTGTTGTAGCCCCAGCACTTGAGGAGCGCGCTGGCCGTCACGTACGCGCACGTGTGGGAGTATCCGGCCGCCAGCAGCCCGACGGCGCCGCCGACGTCGATCGTGGTCGGTGAGTAACGTGTGGTCGTCGTGTTGTCGCCGAGCTGGCCGTAGGCGTTCCTGCCCCAGCACTTGAGGAGCGTGCTGTTCGTCATGTACGCGCAGGTGTGGGATTCTCCGAGCGCCAGCAGGGCAGACTGGCTTGTGAGGTGAGGCATTGGCGAGGGCGGCGGCGGCGGTGACGGCGGCGGTGGCCGCGGCGGTGGTGGCGAGGGTGGTGGTGGCGAAGGTGGTGGAGAAGGTGGTGGTGGAACAGCTAGCCCTGGGAACAAGGTGGGGCTGATGCGAGTCGCCGTGGTACCGTCGCCGAGCTGGCCGTCGGTGTTGTAGCCCCAGCACTTGAGGAGCGCGCTGGCCGTCACGTACGCGCACGTGTGGGAGAATCCGGCCGCCAGCAGTCCGACGTCGCCGCCGACGTTGATCGTGGTCGGGGAGTAACGTGTGGTCGTCGTATTATCGCCGAGCTGGCCGTAGTCGTTCCAGCCCCAGCACTTGAGAAGCGTGCCGTTCGTCACGTACGCGCACGTGTGGATGTCTCCGGCCGCCAGCAGCCCGACGTCGCCGCCGACGTCGATCGTGGTCGGGGTGTAGCGATTGGTCGTCGTATTATCGCCGAGCTGGCCGTAGGTGTTCCAGCCCCAGCACTTGAGGAGCGCGCTGGTCGTCACGTACGCGCACGTGTGGTAGTCTCCGACCGCCAGCAGCCCGACGGCGCCGCCGACGCTGATCGTGGTCGGGGCGGTGCGATCGGTCGTCGTGCTGTCGCCGAGCTGGCCGTAGACGTTGTAGCCCCAGCACTTGAGGAGCGCGCTGGCCGTCACGTACGCGCACGTGTGGGAGTATCCGGCCGCCAGCAGCCCGACGGCTCCGCCGACGTCGATCGTGGTTGGAGTGGCGCGATTGGTCGTCGTGCCGGTGCCGAGCTGGCCGTTCCCGTTGGCGCCCCAGCACTTGAGGAGCGCGCTGGCCGTCACGTACGCGCACGTGTGGGAGTATCCGGCCGCCAGCAGCCCGACGACGCCGCCGACGCTGATCGCGGTCGGGGTGCTGCGTGTGGTCGTCGTATTGTCGCCGAGCTGGCCGTTCCCGTTGTAGCCCCAGCACTTGAGGAGCGCGCTGTCAATCACGTACGCGCACGTGTGGAAGACTCCGAGCGCCAGCAGCCCGACGGCGCCGCCGACGTCGATCGTGGTCGGGGCGTACCGTGTGGTCGTCGTGCCGTCGCCGAGCTGGCCGTAGTCGTTCCTGCCCCAGCACCTGAGGAGCGTGCCGGTTGCCAAGCACGTGTGGGCATATCCGAGCGCCAGCAGGGCAGAGTGGCTTGTGAGCTGTCGTCCATGCCTGACGATAAGCTCCTTGGAAGGTGACGGCTTCGAGGGCAAGGGCGGCTGCAGTATCGGCAGTGGCGCGGGCAAAGGAGAGCGCCTCGACGGGATCGAAGGTGATTGCGGCGGTGGCGAGGGAGGAGGAGGCGATGGCAGCTTGGGCGGCGGCGGTAACGGCACAGAAACCACCCGATGAGCATCAGTCTCGTCACCATCGGGCCGTGTCGGTGCCATGGCACTCACCCGCGGGACGATGAGCACGAGGAAGGCCCATCCGATGAGCATGTGAAGGCCAAGCCGCTTCGCGTCTTCCCTGGAGGCGAACGGCGATGCCGTGCATCTAAAATTCGCCATGCTCTAATCCGCAGTTCGAGGTGTGAACGTTAAAATGACAGACGCGACAACCGGTGCTACGGCACTGTTACTGTCCGCTCAGAATACACACACCTTACACGACCCCATTCGAGACACGGAGCATGCGCGCGCTCGCGTCGTCGTTGAGAATGCTTGGTTTGGGCGCCTGTTTGGGCGTCTCGGCGGCTTGGATGGCGGTGGAGGTGTGAATTTGGTGTGAATGAAAACCCCAGAAAAAGAGGTTTCAGAACTACAACAAACCGGTCAACTCGCGGTACCGCAGCCTACAGTACGTGAAAGACGGTCGAGCCGCGTTGCACGGTAAGTTATCGAGCGCGCGGCAACGTTAGTCCTTCTTCTTCGGCACCTGCTTGTTACCAAAGAGCATTTGGCCGAGCCGTTTCGTCACGTCCCCAAATTCATATTCGTCCTTGCCCGTAAAGCTCGCCAGCGCCTTCTTCGTCAGGTCGCCGAACTGGTAGTCGTCCTTGCCCAGGGTCTCCTTGACCCATGCCACGCGCCGGCGCTCAATCTCTTTGCTGATGTCGCCGAATTGGTCTACGCGACGAGAGAGGAGATGTGGCGAGATGTGGCGAGATGTGGCGAGGAGATGTGGCGAGACTCGAGGTGCCATCAGAGGCCATCTGGTGCCATCAGGTGCCATCAGGTGCCGTCAGAAGGCCATCAGAGGCCATCAGAGGCCATCAGAGGTCATCAGAGGTCATCTAGTGAGAGGTGACGGGGGCCATGCGTTCGAGCGCGGGCGGCGCACAGTCGCCCTTTCCGGTGAAGCCGGCGACGCGCGAGGACACGCGAGATGCAACCTCGCGCGTCAGATCGCCCGGCGTGTACTCGTCCTTTGGCGCAAACGGCCACCGAGCAGGACACACGGCCAGGATTCGTCAGGACACACGGTCAGGATTCGTCAGGACACACGGTCAGGATTCGTCAGGATTCGTCAGGTTCAGACACCCATGGGCTCTTCGGGAGTCATCACGAGTCATCAGGGTTCCTCATGAGTCATCAGGGGTCATCAGGAGTCATCAGGGGTCATCAGGAGTCATCAGGGGTCATCAGGAGTCATCAGGGGACATCACCCATTTGCGCACTCAGAGGCAAAGGCGCCATCACACCTTGCCGCAAAAATCTGCGACAGTCCGCTTGATCCGCGTGTCGAGAACGATGCTCAGGTCACCGAACTCGTACTTCTCCTTTCCCGTCATCTTGCACACCTGATGAGGGACGCAATCAGAGAGGCCATCAGAGGCAATCATAGAGGCAACCATAGAGGCAATCATGGAGGCCATCAGTCATCTTGCGGACCTCCTCCTTTACGAGCGTATCCAGCGCGATCGATAGATCTCCGAGCTCGTACTCGTCCTTTCCGCGCAAGTCGGCTACCATGGCCTTGATGCGAGCGTCTGCTTCTTTGCTGATGTCGCCGAGCTTGTAGTCGTCTTTGCCGATAAAGTCGGCCACGTTTGCCTTGATGCTCTCGCGCACAGCCGACCGAAACACGATGGCCAGCTCCGTCGCGAGCCCGAGCCACTCATCGTCCTCCACCAAGTTTCCAATCTTCTCGACTTCCGCCTTGGTCATCGCCGTCGTCTCGCCTTGGACGACGACGTCCGAACTGGTCATCGCCTTCGTCTCCTCATTGGCGCAGGCCGCGAGCTGGGCGGTCCGTGCGCAGCCCGCGAGCCTTGAAGGGTGGGGTAGCCGATGCGTCGGTGCTGGGTGAAGCACGAGGGCTGGCAGGAAGAGTGACCAGAGAAGCATCATGTCCCTCGCTCCTGCCGAGAAGCGAGATCGGGTGTGAAATTGACGGAATTTCACACCCTAGTTTTCACACTCGAATTCACTTATCGAGGCACAATTGGAGCGGACGCTTGCCATGACGCTTGGAAGATAGCTCGCCTGCGTGGTTCTCTTTCTTACGAGGCTTACGTAGTTTCATGTGGCACTGCAACTACACGACAGTATGATACCACATCATGTGCCACGCAGGGGGACACACGTTTGCTAAGTCCTTCTTGATCTCTGTACTGTGGACTCTCGTGTCACCATCCCGCATGCCGAATCCGCCCCGCCGAGATCCGTCCAATGCGGTCTGCACGCCTTGGCCCTCCACCAAGGCCCCACTAAGGCCCCTCTATGAATAAACTATGTAGCGCCCGTGAAGCCCCCGGCTGCCAGATGGTCAGTGGCTCAGCTTGAAGCCGCCCTGGCTCAGCTTGGAGGCTCCGTGGCTCGGCCCAGCCACCGCCGCCGCCCTCTTCTTTTCGTCCTCTCGCTGCTTCCTCCTTTCGGCGACTAACTGCTTGCCTGTGACCTTCTTCTTGGGTTGCGGCAGTCCGAAGGGCGAGGCGTCGGTGCCTCCGATGGTGGGCACGGCACCGGCGATAGCGCCGCCCGAGAGAAGATGCGCCGCGTCCGGCGCGCGCAGCCGAATCTCAGCCTCCCACTGCATCTCCATATTAGGCAGCAACGCGGCTGCAGCCGGTGGTTCTACTGCCGCGCCATCCGCGCCGGCCGCGGCCGCGGATAGCGCGAGCTGTTCCTGCATGGCCCTGATCCTCTGTATGTGCTGCATCTTGACGACCCAAGGCGGCGGGGCGATCTTGAGGGCCGCCATCGTCGCCTTGATCACATCGACATCGCTCGCAGCCATCGCGGGTGCCGGCGCAGGCGGTTCGGGTACCGGCGGCGCGCAAGACTGGAAGCTTCCAAAATCAGCGAAAAAGGACGAGTCCTCCTTCAAGGTATCTGCGGCGCTCGTAAAGCTGCCCATGTCGTCGGCAGTGGCACTCCCAAAGCCATCGCCCCCAATGCCACCTTCAATGGCGGCCTCTACATCAGCGGCATCGTCGTCACTACCAACGTCGCGCTCGCCCAGTGGGCGGTAAAAGTCAAAGGCGTCATCGGGCTCTGCTAAGTCCGCGGATGTAATTGCTTCGACTGTCGCCGAACCCGCGCTCGGCTTCTCGACGATCGCTTTGGCCGTGCTCGCCATGCACAAAGTGTGAACGTTAACACGACAGACGCGACAACCGGTGCTACGGAACAAAAATGAGAGTTCAGAGCCGTGTAACTTTGGGGGGCGTCACACGGCACACAATTTGTACGTACCTTCGGAGGACCGAATAGAAAAGCGCCGTATCGAGCTTCCTAGGATCGGCTGCGCGGACGGCGGCTCCACCTCCCCTCTCGCCCGACGAACGGCGCGCGCTCACCACGCGGCGCACAAAACGGCGCCGAGAAGAGGGTGCAGCGGGCGCCGCTATACAGTGCGCTCTGCGCGAGCGCGAGCACGTCCACGCGATGCGCCTCCTTGCCTCGCGCCCGGACGCCGCCGCGGTAGTCGCGCGCGTCTGCGACGCGGCGCGCGCCCGCCGCGCCGCCGTCGCTAGTATGGACCCCATGCAGCGCGCGGCGCGCCATGCGATGCGCATAGCAGGTACCACTGCCCTCCAGGATCTCCTAGCCGAGGTGGCGGGGCGTCGGCGCGAGGCGCACGATACCGCCGCAAGGCTTCGCGATTTCGCCCGCGCTCGGCGCGCGGCGGTGCTTGCGGCGCGGATGCTGGGGGGCGTACG
>ERZ761574.492-NODE-492-length-27514-cov-73.595470_pt1 | contig 27514 bp, 12 predicted proteins | sample MGYA00374950_ERZ761574 | MGnify/ENA primary metagenome ERZ761574 (study PRJEB28895, sample SAMN07631631) | mixed culture metagenome | isolation source: Freshwater growth medium | place: USA: Seattle, Washington | collected 2016-10-03 ... | reverse complement strand
ACCGCGCCTTGTCGCGTTTGCACAAAGTGAATGTGATCTCACAACACCAAGTGTGCAGTTCTCCGGTTTCTCAGCTCTCCGTCTGCATGTGTCTCAGTTGAGGCCTGGCCTGTATTGTATGTCTTTGTCTTCACGGCTGTGTTGCTTACGTGTTGTGTGTATTAACGTGAACTGTCGCGCCCAGATGTTTCTTCCCGACTTTGCGACGCATCGTCGCGCTCATGCTCGTGAGCGCGGTGCTGCTGTTTTGCGGTCTGCCGCTGCGGCACCTACGTCCATTGTGCGGACATGGTGTTCATGGTAACGCAGTGCTGCGCACGCCGCGCCTCTGCGCCAGGTCCGTGTGCATGGTCAGCGGCAACGAGGACCTGCTGCCGACTGACGACCTTTACGAGATTCTCGGGGCGCCAAAAACGGCAACGAAAGAAGAGCTGCGCCGAGCGTACCGCCGGCGTGCGCGTGAGTTGCATCCAGACGTGCCCGGTGGCGACGCGAAGAGCTTCCGCCGCCTCGTGCAGGCCTTCGAGACCCTCATGGACGGTGGGCAGCGGGCGGTATGGGATGCCAGACAAAAGAAGGCGTCCGCACGTGAGCGTGCGTCGCGCAAGTGGGACGATATCAGCAGGGGAGCATCAAGCAGGGCTGGACGATCGGGCGAGCGGCCAGCCGGGAGCCGCTGGGACGCAGAGCGCAGCGGCGCAGCAGCGCGCGAGGAATCAGAGGCGCGGCGGCGCAGCTGGCGCAAGTCGGCTTTTGAGACTGTCTGGCGAGAGAACATGCCACTCGACCACGTGGCGGCTGAGAGAGATCGCACCGCCTTCGTGGGCGCTCTGGAGGAGGTGGTCCAGCGCTTCGCAGTAGGCGATCGCGCGCCCAGCTCGGCACAGCGCTCAGCCTACCCGAGCTCCTCGTCGATCGAGGCCGAGGAGCTGCGCGCGCTGCTCGCGCTGACGAATCGCGAGGTTCTGCGCGTCGAGCTACAGGACGCGACGCACCGTGAGTCACGACACCGCGAGCGCGCACGCTGGCTCGAGGGCGAGCTCGCGCTCGCCGAGCAGAAGGCAGCCCTTTGGAAAGGCGCCACGCCCTCGACCCGGTTTGACCGTCTCCAGGCGATGGAGCGCGAGCTCGCCTTCCTCGAACTGGCCAACCGGCTGCGCGACCGGCTGGGTGACCAGCGACTAGCGCTGCAGCAGCTCAAAATCCGCAAACAAGCGTTGGCCGAGCGGTTGGCTACAATGTCAGAGGACGCTCGGTAGCTGCAGGCGCGGTCTGCACGGCGGACCGACCGTTCACAAAAAAGGTTCACGCAGAATCGGTCAATCGAGACACGAGAGGCGCCCGCACACGCTTTGCCTTGGGACGCTCAACTATACTCAATTTTTAGGAGATCTCGACTAGCTTACAGTTTCGAGTTTGAGTTTCAAAAAGTATTAATCTTCAATTGCTCACGCAAGCTCTCGTGATATATTAGAGAGTAGAGATCAGGGTTAGCGGAAATCCACACGTACTCGCAATAGCGGAGAGCGATCCGACCGGAACGCAGAAAGAGCCGCGGACCTGCGTGCGTGCGAGAGCCTGAGCTCTCCGCCGATGCGCCGCGCAACCAACCAGGCACCTCTCTCGGCTCTCGCTCCTGGCGGGCGCGGGGCGCCACGCCATCTCGCATCTGCATGTCTCCCATCTGATCGGATCCACAGACGAATATCGGCACAGTAGCACACCCAACACCCGCTTAGGCCGTGTGATTCAGGCAGAGGTTGCTTGCATCGTCATCATCGATCCATCGGGTCGAGAGTCACAGCCGCATGGTGGCATGCCTGCTGCTACCTTCAAGCAGCGCTCTCGCGCGGTTCACGTCAGTGGCTGCAAGACGGTCGCCATGGAGTTGAGCTTCGGACCAACCAAGCCTCTCTCGAGATCTTCATCGAGCACCGTCGTGCCTGAGAAGAGACCGTTTCGGTCGCAGCGCCGCTGCAGCGTGCGGAAGGTGCAGAGCACCCAGCTGTCCCCATCCGTGGGATCGTACGGCGCCTCGACGTCGAAGGTGCGCCCTGAAGGTGCTGCCGAGGGTAGGATGAGGCACGCGTGCGCCTCGATGACGCGCGGGCGATGCGCCTCGCGCCCAACGTAAAAGTGAAGTCCATAGTGCACGGAGGGCACGTGGCTCGGCGGCCGCTGCAGCTCGCCTACGCCCTTGATGATCACGAGCAGCATCGGGCGCGTCAGCTTGCTCGCGAGCAGTGCGTAGAAGGCGATGCGCTCCTCGGTATCGAGGTAATGCAGCGAAAAGGAGGCGAGGAGTATGTGAGGCTCTCGCTCGCCGCGCGCGGCGAGCTGGTCGAGCAGCGAGGTGGCCAAGCAGTCGACGCCTGGCTGTGCCTCGGTGAGGTACTGCGACGGCTCCTGCCCGCGCAGCAGCGCGGCATGTCCAAATTTTTCATTCTTCGTCATCGCACCGAAAGCCTTTTGGAAGCGTGTCGAAGAGGAGGCCACGTCGATCGGGAAGACGCGGTAGGGCTGCTCGTCGCCGCCCAAGTCGCGCAGCGCGAGCCGCGCACCGAGGCATGCGGCGCACGTGCCCGCCCCCAGGTCGGCGAAGCAGAGCGCCGCCTCGCGAGGCAAACCGGGCGCGCACTGCAGCAGCCAGACGATTGCTTGCCGGATGGCGGCCACTCGTGGCACGTGCAGCTTGCGCGCGTACATGCCCGCGAAGCCGTCGAGAGCGTATTGCTCGACGGTCCACCCCTTGACCGGCTTGGTCTTCATCGTGTTCGAGCGCGTGTCGAGCCAGCTCGTCGAGTGCCATGAGCGGAAGGCATTGCGAGCCGCCTCCATCTCGACCGAGTCCTCCTCAAGCCCGTGATTGAGCGCGTGCAGCACGGGCACGAGCGACCGGTGGATCAGATGCACCGTCTGCGAGGGCACCGGAATGATGGGCGCCTCCGCGAGGGCCGCTCGCGCCTCGGCCAGCAGCGACGGCACGTGTGGCTTCTTGCCGCTCGCCGCCGTCTTGTCTTTGCTCGCCGCCTCCTTGCCCTTGTCGGCAGGCGCGGCAGGCGCGGTAGCAGCAGCGGGAGCAGCAGCGACAGCAGCAGCAGGACCGGCGGCGGCGGCGGCGGCAACCGCGCTCGAGCCGTCGGACGGCGCGGGTTCCGACGGCTTGGTTGTGCTGCTGCCATCGGCCTCTGTTTTGGCCTCCTCGTCTGCGTCAAAGGCTGCCTCCGCCATGCCGGCCGCCTCGACCATCTTCGCAGCCTTGGCCTTGTTGGCGGCCGAGCGTTCGGCCACTTCGTCTGCCGTCTCGCCCTTGCACGCCTCCGCCTCCGCATCCTCCGCCTGGCGCCACTGAGCGAGCCATTGCTCGCTGCGCGCGAGCGCCGCCGCCTTGCGCTCTGCGACTTTGAGCGCCTTGGCCGCCACCTTTTCGCAGTCGAGTGCCTCGGCACGCCGCGACTCGAGGACGATCTCTCGCAGCTTCGTCACGGCGGAGAGGCACGCGTCGGACGCGGGCATGTGCGCCGCGAGATCGTCGCCGTGCTTGTCGACGCCCACGAGCTCGGCGACGCGCTTGCATCGCTGCCACAGCTTGGCCGCGGCATCCTTTTGCTGCTTGGCCTTCTCCTTCTTCCTCTCCTCCGCCACCTTCCTTTCCGCCGCCGCCTCGTTGAGCGCCACAGCCGCGCGGTCAGCCGCCGCCTTCCGCACCGCCTCCTTCTTGGCCGCCTCCTTCTCCTTCAAGGCGGCATTATGCGCAGTCGCCTCGCGGTTCGCCTCCTCGACTGCGGCAGCGCGTGCGGCCATCTTGGCCTCCCTCTCCTTTTGGCGCAGAGCGGCAGAGGCGCTCGTCCAGTTGCTGTTGGAGCTCGGCTTCTTTCCGTGTGAGCCGTCCTTGAGCAACGTCGCCGTCGCCGCGGCCCATGCGTCTGTCTTGGACGAGGCGCCTGCGGGGCCGCCGCTCGGAGATGGCGGTCGCCGGTCGCTCATTTGCGGGCTCTTTGGCGTTGCAGCTGACTTGGGCCGAGGGCTGAGGGGTGACTTCTTCGTTGCGGCAGTTGCTTCTTCCGGCGGCTGATACCGCTGGCTGTGGCTGCCACCGCGAGGGCTCGCCGCAGCGGAAGACGCCAACGACTTGCTGGTGCCTCCACTTGGTGCGAACGGTGAGTCTGCCAGCGACGCGAGCAGCTTGCTGGAAGAGTTGTTGTATGAGGCTTTGAGTTGTGCGACGGTCTTCGCGGGGGCAAGCTCCGTTGTATCGGGGCTCTCCGCGCGGCGCTCCGCGCCGCCGGTGGGCAGCACCTCGACGTCGGCCATGCAGCAACGCCCCCCTGCGGCCGTTCGACGAGCACTTCCGTGTTTGACAAACCCCCAAGTGTGTCAAGAGGTCCCCACCTTTTGTGTTTCGTCAATAGAAGGACCAAGTCGTACGCGAACGCCGTTTCGGGCGAGTGCTCGCGGGCTGCCTCTCGCGGCGCTCGTTCTCGCTCACCGCGTCGCGCAGTCCAGCGCGCGCGCCTTCGTGGCCGCGCACCATGAGCGCCACGGATCGCATGGAGATCATGCCCCTGGGCTCCGGCCGCGAAGTTGGCCGCTCGTGCGTGATCGTCAAGTACCTTGGCTCCACTGTCATGTTCGACTGCGGCGTGCACCCGGCATTACAGGGCCTCAGCTCGCTGCCCTTTTTCGACGATGGACCCGACCTCTCGACCGTCGACCTTCTGCTCGTCACCCACTTCCACATGGACCACTGCGGCGCCGTGCCCTATCTGACAGAGAAGACCAAGTTCAAGGGCCGCGTCTTCATGACGCACCCGACGAAGGCGATCTTCAAGATCGTCCTGCACGATGCAGTCAAGGTGGGCCACGACGAGGGCCGCCTCTTCGACGAAAAGGACATCCTCGCCTCCATGGATAAGATCGAGCTCATCAATTACCACCAGACGCTCGAGCACAAGGGCGTGCGCTTCACCGCGTACAACGCGGGCCACGTGCTTGGGTGCGCGATGTTCATGATCGAGGTGGCGGGCGTGCGCGTGCTGTACACGGGTGACTTCTCGCGCGAGGAGGACCGCCATCTACTCGGCGCCGAGGTCCCGATGGACTCGCCGCACGTGCTCATCGCCGAGTCGACGTACGGCACCTCGATCCACGAGCCTCGCGAGCAGCGCGAGCAGCGCTTTACGAGCGCCATCCACCAAATCGTCAAGCGCGGCGGGCGCTGCCTGATCCCCGTCTTTGCGCTCGGCCGCTCGCAAGAGCTGCTCCTGATCCTCGACGAGTACTGGAAGGCGCACCCCGAGCTGCATGACGTGCCCATCTACTATGCGGCCAAGGTCGCCAAGAAGGCGATGCGCGTGTACCAAACGTACATCAACATGATGAACGAGCACATCCGCTCGGCACATGCAGCCGGCACGAACCCGTGGGAGTTTGCGCACGTGCAGAACCTCGACCATGGGCGCGGAGGCGCGGCGGCACTCTCCAACTTTGATGACTCGCGCCCGATGGTGGTGATGGCCTCGCCAGGGATGATGCAGAGCGGCTTCTCGCGCGAGCTCTTCGAGATGTGGTGCTCGGACCGGCGTAACGGCCTCATGATGGCGGGCTACTCAGTCAATGGCACGCTTGCGCACCATCTGCAATCGGAGCCGAAGGAGATCACCACCTCGACCGGCGACCGAGTGCCCGTCAACCTCTCCATCCACTACATCTCCTTCTCGGCGCACTCGGACTACGCGCAGACCTCCCACTTCATCGAGCAGCTCAAGCCGAAGCACGTGGTGCTCGTGCACGGCGCGGAGGACTTGATGATGAGCCTGCAGCGCGAGCTCTCGAAGCGCTACGATCCGCGGGAGGTTGAGTTCCTCACGCCCGGCAACGGCCAGCCAGTGTATCTGTCCTTCCGTGGACCCAAGATGGCCAAGGTCGTTGGCGCGCTCGCGCAGCGGCCGCTCGAGCAGGGCGCGCCTGTTTCGGGGCTGCTGGTCAAGAAGGACTTCAAGTACACGCTGCTCGCCGCCTCCGATCTGCCTGACGCGACCCAACTGCGCGCGACCACGCTCATTCAGCGGCCCGCCTTCAGCTACACGGGCAGCCTCGCCTCGCTGCTCGCCGCCGTCGGCGCCGTCTTCGAGCTCGTGCCGCTGCCCGATTTGGGAGGCAGCGAGGCCACGGGCAGCGACGGCGCGAGTATGAGCGCCGCTTCGGGCTCCACGAGCTCGGCGAGCGTCACCGCTGCCGCCGCGTCCACCAAAACCGAGGCGGCACCGTCGAGCTCGCGCTGGCGCATCCACGACGAGCTCACTCTGACCCACGAGCCGACCGAGGGTCTCGTCAAGCTCGCGTGGGTCGCAGGGCCTCTGGCCGACATGCTCGCGGACGCCGTGGCGGGCGTGCTGCTGCAGCTCCAGTCGCGCCTGCTCGGGGAGGCAGCCGGGGGTGGCGGAGGCGCCGCTGCCGTGCCTGACGTGCCCGAGGGGCCGACCACTAGTGACGAAACTGTGGAGCAGCGCGTCCGAACGAACGTGCTGCGCGTGCTGTACGAGCACTTTGGTGAGGTTGCACGCCTTGCAACCCCCGGTACGGGCGGCACGGCAGGTGCTGCCGGCTTGAGCGTCTCCGAGGATGCGAGCGTGGCGGCTTCCGACGCCATCTCGAGCAGCGCGTGCTGGGAGCTGCGTGCGTGCGGCCAGCATGTGGTGCTCCGCGAGGCAGCAGGCGTCTGGGACGTTCAGAGTGGGCAGGAGGAGGCTGCAACGCGCGTGCGACGAATCGTCGAGATGGCGCAGCGCTCGTGCACGCCAGTCGCTCGGTCTGCTGCTCCCGCACCTCAGCCGCCGGGCGCCCCGCCGTAATGCTCACACACGGGGGATCCTTGCCGATTGCGATATCGTTCCTCCTGGTGGTGCCCACGCAGGGAGAACTCGTCCCGGCGATTCTTGAGAAATAGAGCGCGGGTCTGACAGAGAAGCTGTTTTATTATTTACGAGTGAAACGACACTCTACACTCGCGCAGGGAGAGTGCCACAGCGCGGGCGCGCCGTAGCCCGGCCGTGTGGGGCTGTGGGCTATAGAGGGAGAGGCGCGCGGCGCGGGGCGGCCGGGCCCCCCAGGGCCCCAGCGCCCAGCCCGCGCCCCACGGACTTGTCCCACATCTGGTGACACGCCGCATGGCACTGACACCTCGGAATCTTTGAGCTCCCTGTGAAAGTCCCTGTCCCCTGTGAAAGCTGAAACACCGGAGTCCCGCAACGCGCAAGAACGAAGCTAGTACGCCGAGCCCCCGCCCGCGCGCCCGGCCGGGGTGGCCCGCCGCCCCGCCCGCCGCGCGCCGGCCGGGGCCCAGCAGCCGAGCACCGGGCCCGCCCGCCCGCGCGCGGGGTGCGGGGGTGGCGGTCGGCGCCCGGCCGGCCCGGCGCCCCGGTCGACGGGGTAGTCCCCGGCGCGCGCGCGGGTCCGCCGGCACCGGCCGGCACGCCGTCCCCACGGCCACCGGGCCAAGCCACCTACAGCGTCTCAGCACCCCGCGCATGCGAACAGTCTTAGTTTATGACACAACACAGCCCTGAAAACAGCCCTGACGTGTCCCCTCTCCCCTGTTCCTCTCCTGATTCCTCTCCGGTCTCCGCCCGCTCCCTGTCTGCAGTCGCGTCCCTTCGACGGGACGCATCTCTCTCCGTCTCGATGGGCGACCGGTTCCTTTCTACGTGCCCGCTCCGTGCACTGCCCGTGCCTGGCCCGAGGCGTACCTGAACTGTGCCTCGCTCACGCTGCGGGCAGCGGTCTCATCGAGGGCGGCAAGCTCGCGATGATCGTATTCCTCGCGGCCTCGAGCGCCTCGCCCTCCAACTTCTCCTTTGGCGGGTCGATCGGCGGGTGGATGATGATGCGGACGCCGCGCGGGATCGCGAGCGGCACGAACGCGCCCGGCGGCTGGTAGAGGTGGGTGCCCACGATCGAGATGGGCACCAAGCGCACCCCTGCCCGGCTCGCCATGGTGAAGGGACCCTTTTTGAACTCGGCTATGCGCCCGTCCTTGGATCGAGTTCCCTCGGGAAATGTGACGAGCGAGTTGCCGTCTTTGAGCGTCTCGATTGCGTCCTTGAGCGTCTTCAGCTGCGAGGCGCGGTCCAGGCGGCTGATAGCGATGTGCTTCGCGAAGCCCATGGCCCAGCCGATGAGCGGGATGCGCAGGATCTCGATCTTCGAGATGTACTTGAAGCGCCGAGGCAGGTAGCCCGAGAGCACGAAGATGTCAAGGAACGAGCAATGGTTGGGCACATACATGACAGGCTCGCTAGCGGGCGGCAGGTTCTCCACACCCTCGACCTTGACCGACGCGCCAAAAAGGAACATGGTCGTGCGTGCCCACCACTGCACAACGAAGTCGCTGCTCCTCCGCTGCTTGTTGTTGAAGAGGCAGCCGATGATCCACGCCGGCACCACGAGTGGTGGGTACATGGCCACGACCACAAAGACTGCGAGGAAGGCAAAATAGGCGCCCGCTAGGGTCTTCAGCACCTTGTTGTTAAGGTTCGGGACTGGCAGCTCATAGTCGGCGGGCAGGGTGACCGCTGCCGCTGCCATTGCAGCATCAGGCGCTCGTCGGTGTTGGCAAATGAATGGCGTGGAAGCTGCCGACGTGGCCACACGCGAATGCAGAATCGTAGGCGGTGCACGGTACGCCGCGGCGGCCGTCGCTAGCGTTAAGCATAGAACCCTCATGTTCTCGATGTCGGAGATTGGATCGAGATTCTTGAGGAATATCTTGGAATGAGAATTGGGTGTATGAACCGAGCACTCCGTTGATGTTACCCAGCACCGCGCGCCAGCGCCTGCGCTACCGGTATCTGAAGAGGGCCGTCATGGCCGTCATGACTCATGTCAAGTCTATCCATGAACAACAGACCTATCGCGCGAATGTGCTCCGGTAGCCAGCTGGGGAGAACGGTTGTCGATGGATATGCGACCTGAAGTGGCGCTCGACTTGACTTGACTTGTCTTGAGTGGACGTCGAGGCGCGAGGCGCTCCGTCGGGGCGACTACATTTTTGTTCGGTCTCCTCGGGCTCAACAAGTTGGTGTTCGCGGAGAGCGGTATCCTAGGTGTCCGAAGAGCCTTGTGCGGCGGGCTCGCTTCCTGTATGCAACTCGTCGACATCTTCTTTCTGATGGGTGTGACAGTACTGCTAATCGGCGCGGGCTTGACGAGTTTGAGAACGGATGCCACTGTTTTGACAATCGAGCCCGCCGCTGCATTGAGGAAGGAGCCCGCCACTGTTTTCGATGAGGCGGATTTCGTGGCACCGCCTTCACCGCCTGGGGGACCAGGGCAACCTCGCCGCGTCCGCACAGACAACCATCAGAGCAAGGGCCCCAAGAGCGTCCGATTAAACGCCACGCACACGCCCATTCACGCCAAATCCAGTTCGCGCCAAGTCACGCCATCGCGGTCGGGCCACAATAAATCAGGTGAGGGACTCCAGGTACACAACGTTGCTGAGGAGCTTCGGTTTCTTAGGACTGCGTAGAACATGCCGAAGATGCGCAGGTGCCGTGCTGTATCTCTCCGATGTGCCATACTTCTCTCACGCCGAGACGCATCTCCTTCAAATTCTCCCACCGCAATTCAGGCCCGCCAATTTGTAGGTTAGCTTGTTCAGTTACAAATCTCTTTCTGTATCTCTCGCTCACGTCTACTGCAAGACTGTCGCATGTTGCGACTCGTTGCAAGACTCGCGCGCGCCGCGCATCGTGATCCCAGATCAAGAACGGCGAAGCCCGCGCGAAGGGCCGCGAACAGAATTGATGGCGGCATCCGCACGTGTTCGAGCACCGCGGGACCCGGCCGGAACGCTCCTCCGCGGGCTGAGTCGGACTCTCTAGCGAGACATGAGAGTGAGAGACGAGTGTTATCATAATGGTATGTCTAATGGCAACGCTCTGGTCAACGCTCTGGTGCATACAGCATAGCTGCCTCTGCGCACCTTTAAAAGACCATGCCCTAGCCCGTGACGGAATCATTTTCAAACCTCTCATTCTGCGGCGGTAGCACCTTTCCAGCGACCGGCAGCTCCACGATGCCAGTGACTGTGCCACACTCAGCTGGGAGCTTTTCCAAGTCCTTTGTGAGCGCCTTGCAAAGAGCTTTCTCCGAAAACATCTTGGTGGTGAATTGGCCTTCGGAGATTCGGCTCACGAGCAAAACGGTGCACCCATCGTCGTCGCCAATTGTAAAGCGCACGCCGCCATCCTGACCACCCTTTTTGTCGGGGTTCATGGACCACTCGCTCGTCGGCTTGCGGCGAAAGGTGAGAGACACGCCGTACTGCGGCTTCTCGAGTGGAAGCACCAGCATCGGCTGCATCGGCAGCACAGCGGCAAACGAGCGCTTCATCAGCCATTCTTCCAACTTTGCGGGCGCCCCATTCGCGAGCCGGACCTGAAGGAGCACGTCGAGTGCGGCAGGCCTTGACAGCGAAAAGGCGCCGGCGAGCGGCACGAGGAACGCAAGCACGATACGAACGGCCATTCCGAGCGTTCGTCGAGACCGTGAATAGACGTGAGCGTCCACAGCAAGGAGTTTTGACAGTCAACATTTGCCCACAAAAGGTGCAAGCCATTTCTGTTCACACCACGCGTCCGACTCGTTTCCCACGAGAATTGGGCCACCGGTCCGGTCGGCATACATGCCGCCGGCCAGCACCTCGCCCAGGGCCAAAGTGCCACCGCTCTCTCCCGGCAAGGCTGCCTTTGAAAAGAGCGCTGATGCAGGAGGTGCGTGCAAACACCGTGCGAGCGATGATACCTGCATGCCCTACTGACGACCCTGCACGCCTCGCTCACGTCGCTGCTTCCGCCGTCATCGCAGGCAAGTCGGCTCGTTCAGGCTCGGCTCCGCCGGCTCGCCCGACTGGAGCACCGCTCAGCGCGCGGAATCCCCCGCCCTCCGCTGGGCCGCCACTGTCGCCTCGTGCGTCCGCACGCCCACCTTCACCTCGCGGAGCTCGTCCGAGCACCGGCGGACTGACACCACGCCGGGAGTCCAGCGAGCCGAAGAAGAGTGGCGCTGGCGTCGCGGCTGGTGCTAAACCAGCCAGCAAAGAAGCGCCAGCCGCCAAGTCCAAGGACGGCACGAGAGAGGCTCAGACGGGAGCGTCGCCACCCAAGGAGGGCCGCAAGGCTACCGCCGCTGCAGCCGGTGCCAAGTTGCCAGGCGACCTTCGGAGCAGCAAGGACCGCGATAATGCTGCGAATGCCGCCGCGGAGCGCGCGGCCTCCGACATGGGCGTGGCGACGGACGTGCGCGGAGAGAAAGAGGTGTGCGGTCCCGCCATGACGCTCGAGGCAGCGGTTACGCTGGGTGCGCGGCTTGACGCGGCGGGGCTACCGCACAAGGGGCGCGCTGTGGACCTGACGCGCGCACTCCTCGCCGCAAATGCGCCGCGGCTCGTGCTCACCTTCCTGCACTACTCGCGCCTCTCGGGCGTTGCGACGCTGCGAGAGGCCACGCGCTTCCGGCTCGCCGGACTGCAGCAGCTGGCGCGCGACTCGGGCCTCGACTCACGCGACTTCGACCTGAACTCGATCGCGCGCGTGCTCTCGATGTACGTGGAGGACGCCAAGGTCGGCAAGTCCGCAGCTGCTGCCAAGGATGTCAAGGACAGCGGCATGCCACCCGAGCACGCGGAACTCCGCCTCGAGCAGTTCATGCAGCTCCTAGTGCAGCTCGCGTTCTGCTGGGTGCACCCGCGGCACGGGCACGCGCTCTTCGATGCGCCGCGACCCAACCAGTCGTTCGTCAACCAGACGTCCGTGCTCGGCAAGATCGACGAGACCACCGCCGTGCCCAACGCCGTGCGCAAGCTCATGGAGTCGCTGCTGCCCAAGATGAAGGGCGTCGAGTGCCAAAGCTACCGCGAGCGGCTGCAACGTGACGTCGAGTCACAGACGGTGCTCGCCTCATACAAGGGATCGATCGAGACGTGGGCTGAGAAGCTGCGCGCCTCGTTCTTCACGAGCAAGGCCGATCCGCTCGAGCATTGGTCCAAGGCGCTCGACGCCAAGCGCTGCCTGGGCACGCTCACGGTACCCATCACGGACCGTAACGGTCAGCAGCGCACGTACAAGGCAGGGCTTTCAGCGGCGCAAGCGCGCGTGTGCTTCCTCGAGGCCCAGAGCGACGTGTCTTCGGTCGCCCTCGGCCGCGGCGCCTCGATGTTCGACACCGGTGTCGTGATGGAGGCGCTCGCGCGCTGCGGCGAGGTCAAGTACGGCGCTGTGGAAGCGATGGGCACGCTCGCCAAGTGCGTGGGCGGGATGGTGCGCAATGTCATCGGGAGGGCAAATGAGATCGAGGTGCTCACCGAGGCGGTGGTGGGCAAGGATCTCGAGTCGACCGAAGGCCTCGCTGAGCGGCAGGAGGCTGCCCGCGCGGGGGCCTGGACGGCGTGCTGGAAGAAGATGGTGTTCAAGGATATGGTGGGCTACCCGCTGTGGGAGCAGCAGCTTCACGACGTGCTCCAGCCCGTCTTTCCGGACCTGCAGTCGATCTTCGTGCACTACTGCGGCTCTTCGATCCAGGGGACCATGACGATCTCGTCCGCGACGAAGCTCGGTGTCATGGAGCTGCTCACCCTTGCCAAAGACACCCAGCTCTGCAATAAGCAGTTCAACGAGGATGAGCTCACACGCCAGTTTTCCGCGGCCAATGCGCAGACCGCGCTCGCCGAGAGCGGCTCGGCCGAGCGCCACGCCACGGTGGCGGGCGTCAAGAAGAAGCAGCTGCCCTGGGATCCGATTCGCGAAGCGATCGAGAAGCGCCTCAAGCGCGACACGCCGCCGCAGGACCAGCACCTCAATCTCTTCGAGTTCGTCAACTTCCTCGTGCGCGTGGCCTTCTGGCGCGCCAACCCGCAGTGGGGCTCCAAGTACAACAAGAAGGACCTCACGCCGGTGCCCGAGGCGATGCAGTTGCTGCTCGACGGGTTCCTGCCGCGCGCCAGGCGCGACACCTCGGGAGAGTTCCGCGAGCTGCTCGCCGAGGATATGTCGTCGCAGCACGTACTCTCGGAGTATCGCGAGAAGGTGCACGACTGGCTGCGGCAGGCGCTGCGCAAGGACAGCGGCAAGGCGGATGGGCTCAACGCAGCGGCCACGCGCCTCACCTATGGGCTTTGGGTGAGCCTCATGGACGGGCCCGATCCCGAGCAGCAAAAGGCATCCGCCGCGCGCGCTGCGTGCCCCAAGATGGTAGGCCTGTGGTCGTGTAGGCAAGAGTCGCAGATCACGGGCGACGAGCGCGTCCTCCGGCGCAACCAGCTTGAGCTCCACGCGAAGCTCTCGATCCCGCAGGTCCGCTGGAACTTTCTGCGCTCTCAGCGCGTCGAGCAGATGGGCGAGGGTGAGGTCGGGGACGATTCAAGCTACGGGGCCCTCGACTATACCGAGTTGCTCGAGTGCCTGGCGCGCTGTGCCGTTGACATGTTCGCCGATGCGATGAAGACCTGGGTGCCTTCAAAGGATGCGTACGCGTTCACGATGGCCGAGGCGATCCGCGCCTTTTTGCGTGTGCTGCTCTGGGAGGCGAGCGTTGAGTACGTTCTGTGGGAAACGATGCTCATCAAGGCCGAGCGCTTCGACGCCGAGCTGCACGCGCGCCCGCTGCCCACCCAGACCGACGCCGAGTTCCAACTCTTCAGGGACTGCTGGAAGGTGATGCCGCTGATGGACCTGTACGGCTTCCCGCTCTGGGAGAAGGGCGTGCACGACGTGCTGCAGGCGCACTTCATGCCGATCATGCGCATCTTCGCGCACTACTGCAAGGGCATCTCGGGCATCGACTCGGCCGCCGACGCACTCGAGATGGAGCTTGACGAATTCCACGACTTCGTCAAGGCGGCGCGCATCGAGACGCCGATCATCCGCTTCGACACGATGTGCACCATCTTCGCCAAGGCGAACGCGACCAACACGCAAGCGGCCTACGAGCAGCGCAAGATGGAGCGACGCAACTCGACCGTGCAGGCGGAGTTGGAGCGAAATCTGGATGAAAAGGCCCGAAAGGCCCGCGAGCCCGCGCACAAGCAAGGCAACCGCCCGGGCAAGGCAGTGGTCGACTACCAAGGCGAGTTTGCGTACGAGGGCGACCGGTTTAAGAAGCCCGACAACCGGCTCACGCTGAGCGAGTTCCTGTGCTGCCTCGTGCGCATCTCCTTCCTGCGCGCCAACCCGAAGCACGGCCAGTACGACCACAAGGGCAAGGTTGACCCGCTGCCCGGCTGCCTCGAGAAGATGATCGTGAGCTGCTTGCTGCCGAATGCGACGCAGGACGCCTCATCTCTCTTCCGCGAGGAGCTCCAAGCCGATCGTCACCGCCTCGCCGTCTTCGAAGCTAACGACGAGGAGTTGCGCTATTGGTTCCACGAGGTGACTCGGCTCACGGGCGCGCACGGGAACAAGAAGAACGCGAAGAATCTGAACATGGAGACCTACCTGGACATCGTGCGCGGCTTTCTCACGTTCCACAAGAAGCCCGGATGGTCGATTAAGAAGGACGGCGAGGGCGGCCTCGTCATGAAGCGACGCACGGCTGGCCGCGGAGAAGTGAACACCTTGTCGGAGTTTGCCATCGTGGGCGACTGCACCGTCCAGCGCGAGTCGGACATCACCGGCGACGAGCGGTGCAAGGAGAAGTTCACCTGCCGCCTCTCAGTGCTCGAGTGCAAGTACGCCTTCCTCAACTCGCAGTCGCTCGAGCAGATGCGTGCGACCGAGGCGTCTGACGACTCGGACCAAGCGACGCTCGACTTTGACGAGTTCAAGGAGTGCCTCGCGCGCTGCGCGCACGCCAAGTACGGTGAGATCAAGCGCATCCCGCCGGCCAGGGGCCTGCAGGGCCTGATCGACAACCTCTTCGGGCGCGCCTCAGACGAGGCCATCATCCGCGACGCGACGTACATCTACGCGACGCGCTTCGACTGGGCTGACTCGCGCCCGCTGCCCGGCCAGTCGCTCGCGCTCCATCGGCAGTGGCGCGACTGCTGGCAGAACCTCGAGATCGCCGACCTGCACCACTTCCCGCTCTGGGAGAAGGAGGTGCACGACACGCTGCAGCCCGTTTTCGGCGAGATCCAAAAGATCTTTGCCAACTACTGCAAGTCGATAGGCGGCATCACGGCCGAGGACGCCGTCGAGATGACCATGACAGAGTTTAAGAAGTTGGTCAAAGATGTCCACCTCGAGACGCGAGACTTCAAGTTTGACGTGATGCAGAACTTGTTCAAGAAGGCGAACGCGCTCAACAACAATGCGGCGCACTTCCAGCGCAAGCAGGAGGCGGGCAACTCGGACGTGAAGCAAGGCGTTGGTTCGAAGGTGAGGACGCTCGAGCAGAACTCGAAGCGGCGCTCGATGCGAGCACACGGGCAACGCGACCAGGAAATGGACAACGAGCTCGTTCTCTACGAGTTCGTCGAGCTGCTTGTGCGCATCGCCTTCTGGCGCGCCAACCCGTACCACGGGCTGCTCAAGCTCGCTACGAAGCTCATCCCGCTGCCCGACTGCCTCTACTCGCTGCTGCACGAGGTCATTCTGCCCAACGCGAAGCGGGACGAGACCTTCGCCTTCAAGGAGCGGCTGCGCCAGGACGCACACCTGCAGGCGGCGCTGCGTCAAGCTGAGCCACGGCTGCGCAGCTGGTTCAACGTGCACACGCAGTCGATGTGGCTGCGTGAGCAGCGGCGCGCTCTGCAGTTCCAGCAGTGGCAGGACCTCATGAAGCGTGGCTGGGGCTCGCGCGGGCCACTCTCGGCACAGCCACAGGTGGGCTTCTGCCCAGGGCAACTCGTAGGCACCTGGGAGATCAACCAGGACTCGGAGATCACTGGCGACGAGCGCTGCAGGAACAGGCACAGCTGCGCCCTCTCCTTCCCGACCATCAAGCTCGCGTTCATCGCGTCGCAGTCGCTGGACCAGATGACCGTCGGCCAGGCCAAGTCAACGGACGAGTTCTGTACTCTCGAGTACTCGGAGTTCGAGGAGTGCCTGGCGCGCTGTGCGCTCGACAAGTACCGATCGGTCAAGGGCATGCGCGATCCCGCGATGATCACTGCCTTCGTGGCCAACCTGCTCGGCGAGGAGAACACCGAAGAGTCGATGAACACGGCGACGCTCATCCGGTACCCACGCTTCGAATGGCGTCGTGAGGCGCAGCCGCTCGAGGGGCAGCCGCTGCGCGAGTTCAAGCGTTGGCTCGGCGTGTGGCAGCGGCTCGAGCTGAATGATCTCTTCTACTTCCCGATTTGGGAGAAGGAGGTGCACGACTGCCTGCAGCGCCACTTCCATGCGCTCTCGCTCATCTTCCTCGCGTACGCACGCTCGGCCCTCGGCTCGGACTCGGCCGAGGACGCGACGGAGATGGAGATGGCCGAGTTCTACGACTTCGTGCAAGAGTGCCGCCTCGAGACCAAGCTGATCAACTTCGACATGATGACGAACCAGTTCATCAAGGTGAACGCGGTCAACTCGGCTGCCGCGCGCGAGCAGCACCATGATATCCGTCGCTCCGCGGGCACCAAAATGGACGGCAAGGCCGCCGAGCTCGAGCGTGTCAAGGGCAACAATGACGGCACCGAGGCAGTCAAGGATCAGGAGCTCGTGCTGTACGAGTTCGTCGGGCTGCTCGTGCGCATCGCCTTCCAGCGCGCCAACCCGACCTTTGGCAACTTTGGCAACAAGAAGCCCGTGGTGCACCTGCCCGGCTGCCTCGAGCGCATGCTCGTCGATGAGGTGCTGCCGCGCGCGCGCCAGGACTCGTCGGTGGTCTTCCGGCAGACCGTGATGCAAGAGCTCTCGGTCCTCAAGGTCTTGGAGCAGTACGGCGAGAAGCTGCGCGTGTGGTACAACAATGCCACGAGCAACGACACCGCGTACTTTGACCGCTCGGAGCAGATGGGGATGGAGCAGTGGTTACGGATCTGCGACCAGATGGACCTCGTCGGCATCTGGCGCTGCTACCGCGAGTCGGACATCACGGGCGACCCCGCGACGAAGACCGAATACCAGTGGAGCCTCTCGATGCTCCAGGTGAAGCTCAACTTTGCCGACTCGCAGGATAAGCTCGGAGAACTCGGCGCTGCCAAGGCGTCCGCTGGCGAGAGCATCACTACGCTCTCGTTCCAGGAGTGGCTCGAGAACCTCGCGCGCTGCGGCGTCGACAAGTACCGCGCCGTCAAGGACATCGGGCCCGCGCAGGCGGTGGCGGGCTTCATCCAGAATGTGCTCAACGAGGCCTCGCCCGATCAGGTGGTGCTCGCCGCGACGCGCATCAGTGCCAAGCCATACGACGCCCAGCGGCTCGCGCGCAAGCTGAGCACCGACACGGACGCGGACCTCGCCAAGTGGCTCGACTGTTGGTCGCGCATCGAGCTCATGGACATGCACTTGTGGCCGACGTGGGACAAGGAGGTGCACGACATCCTGCACCCCCTCTTCAAGGAGCTGCAGCTCATCTTCCTCGCGTACACGCGCTCCATCTCGGAGGACAGCGCCGAGGACGCGATGGAGATGTCGATGGACGAATTCCACGACTTCGTCGTCGACGTCGGCCTCGAGACGAAGAAGTATAAGTTCGAGGTGATGCAGAACCAGTTTGTCAAGGCCAACGCGACCAACGTTGCGCAGGTGCGCCAGCAGCGCGTCGAGAGCCGACGCGACGCCCAAGCCAAGGGATTCGATCGCGAGGTGAAGTCCCTCGAGAAGACGGCGTATAATACGGACAGGGCGGGTAAGGTCAAGCAGGGCACCGATGGGCAGGAGGTCAAGAAGGACGCGGAGCTCGTGCTCTACGAGTGGCTCAACATGCTCGTGCGCATCGCCTTCTGGCGCGCCAACCCGGACTTTGGGCTCTGGGTCGACAAGGACGGTGATGGCGTCAAGGACCAGGAGGATCACGTGCCCGTGCCGATGGCGCTCAGCGAGATGCTCAACAAACTTGTTCTCCCGCGCGCCAAGCGCGAGAACTCGGCCGCCTTCCGCCAGAAGGAGATGCGTGAGTCGTCCGTGCGGAGCGCACTGCACTCGGTGCGCCCGCGGCTCAAGGTGTGGTACACCGACCTGCAGCAGTCGGCGCTCTCGACCGACAACGACACGAAGCTCGGCTTCGAGGAGTGGGTCAAGGCGATCCGCATGCCCCACGAGCCGACCGCCGAGAGGCCGCGCACGGACCTGTGCGGCGAGTGGGAGGTCGAGCAGATCTCGGAGATCACTGGAGATCCATCGACGCGCGGCACGCAGATCAAGTGCCGGCTCTCGGTGCCCACGTGCAAGGCCGCCTTCATGGACTCGCAGAAGGTCGAGCAGCTCGGCGTCGGCCAGGCAGCCGCGAACTCGGCGCAGACCGTGCTGAGCTTCGACGAGTTCATCGAGTGCATCGCGCGCTGCGCCATCGCCAAGTACTTTGCCGTCAAGCAGATGGACAATGGGCAGAAGATCCTCGCGTTCGTGCGCAACCTGGTAGGCGAGGCGTCCGAGGAGACGTGCATGCTCGAATGCACCGCGATCAAGGCGGTCCGTTATGATCTCGCCAAGTCGAAACCGCTGCCTGGGGAGTCGGCGGCAGAGCATGCGGCGTTTGTCGAGGCCTTCAGGAAGTGCCGGCTCGACGGCGTCTACGGCTGGCCCCTGTGGGAAGAAGAGGTGCACAAGTCGCTGCATCTCGTCTTCGCCGAGCTCTCCTCCATCTTCCGCGCGTACTCCAAGTCGCTCGGGGAGGCGAAGGACTCGGCCACCGCGCGCACCATGTCGCTCGAGGAGTTCCACGACTTTGTGGTCGACGTGGGACTCGAGACCGACAACGGTGCGCCGTTCAACTTCGAGCTGATGAAGCCGCTCTTCCTCGAGGCGAACAAGAGCGGCAAGGGGATGGCGGGCCCCGAGGCGGACGCGGAGCTCGAGATGCATGAGTTCATGAGCGTGCTCGTGCGCGTGTGCTTCTGGCGCCTCAACCCCGAGTACGGCGAGGTGACCATGGAGCACCAATCGGAGCTGCTGCCCGTGCCGCAGTGCCTGCGCCAGGCGTTCGACGAGCACATCCTCCCGCTCGCGCGCCGCGACGACGCGGAGCAGTTCCGGCTCGAGGTGATGACGGATCCCGGCGTGCGCCAAGCACTGTACGAGTTCCGCCCTCGGCTGCAGCGCTGGTTCGCCGAGTTTGCGACCGCCGACGGCGATACGGGCGACGGTGAGGCCCGAGTGTCGATGGGCAGCTGGATCAAGGCGCTCGAGTCGCTGCAAGGCATTGGCACGTTCGTGTGCGAGCGAACCTCGGACATGGTGGGCGATGAGCGCGCGGGCGACATGCTGCGCTGCCGGCTATCATCGCCGCAGGCCCGGGGCAACTTTGTCATGTCGCAGCGCGAGACGGGCGATAAGGGGCAGGACACGACGCTCGACTTTGACGAGCTGCTCGAGTGCATCGCGCGCTGCGGCGTGGACAAGTACAGAGGCATCGTGCAGATGAAGCTGGGCGCCAAGGTGCGCGCAATGGTAGGCAACCTACTGGGTGATGTGACCGAGGAGGTGGCCATGGAGAAGGCGACGCACGTCTCGGTGCCGCGCTTTGATCTACATGCTGAGCCCAAGCCGCCGGGCCTGGCCGATGAGCAGCACGCCGAGTGGAAGCACATGTGGTCGCAGATGTCGCTGAGCGACTTGCACGGCTTCCCGCTGTGGGAGAGAGAGGTCTACCAAATGCTCCAATCCAATTTAGGATCTCTCAAGTCCATCTTCGCCGCGTACGCCGCCTCGTCGCCGGAGGGAGATTCGTCCTCGATGGACTTCGAGGAGTTGCACGACTTCGTCATCGAGACGTCGCTGCCCATCGAAGGGTACGGCTGGTTGGCTATGAAGCGCCAGTACCTCGAAGCCAACCTGCGCTCGAACGACGAGGTGCTCGAGCTGCACGAGTTCCTCGTCTTCCTCGTGCGCGTCTCCTTTTACCGCGCGAACCCTCGCTACGGGCTGCGCATCGGCGCCGCAGCTGGCGCCAAGAATGACGGCATCGGCGGCAACTTGGCGCTCTCGGCGGGCCACGCGGCCCTCAAGGGGCAGGGCCAGCGCGGGGGCCAGCGCAACCCAGCGCTGGGTCCCGTGCTGGGCCGCGAGACAGCGCGGCGCGGCAGCACGGGAGCGCAGCGCGAGCAGGATGCGAGCGCCATCGAAATGCCGCTACCTGGCTGCCTCTTCGACATGCTCAACGGCTGCGTCATGCCGCACGCGCGGCGCGACGGCGACGTGCAGTACTTCACGGAGACGATCCTTCCCTCGAAGGATGTGCGTGAGGCGCTCCGGGAGAATGCTCACGATCTCGCCAATTGGTATGAGCTCGTCTCCCAGGGCATGGATCACCTCAACCTCAACCAGTGGATCCGCGCTCTCGACGGCGCCCAGATGATCACGGACCTGTGCATCAAGAACTACGTCGTGCGCACCTCGCAGCCGTCGGCGCGCGCCGCGTTCATAGCCTCCGCCAAGAACCCCCAAAACGGCCTCACGCCCCACGAGCTGCCGCCGTGCGTGGCGCGCCTCGCGTGCGACAAGTACCGCGCCGTCGATGCCCTCTCGCACGGAGGCAAGGTGCGTGCGTTCATCAAGAACCTTTTTGGCGTCGCCGACGAGCAGGAGGTACTCACGGCGGTGCCCGAGGCGCCGCCCATCAAGGGGCGCTCTTCGATGAAGGCGCTCGAGACGGCGCCGACCGAGGGGGCGTACCCAGCCCGCAAGGTCGGCGGAGCACCGACCACGCCGCCGGCCGGCGCCGCTGGCGAAGGCCCTACCGGGGCAGCTTGGAGCCATCTCGGAGCCGCCGGTGGCGCAGCCCCATCGTGGAGCCACCAGTTCAGTCACGAATTCCCCGACTTGGAGTCGGCACAGGCGGCCGCGGCTGCGGTGCTCGATGCCGAGGCGCTACTCGACGTCCTCGACCAGTCGGGCACGGGCATCATCATGATTGCCGAGCTCATTGAGGCCCTGTGTGAACACCATCCGGTGATGGCCGAGGCGCTGCAATCGACCGCGGGTACTATTCTCTTCAATTCTCTTAACAAGCGCGGCGATGACTCGATCACGCGTGCCGAGGTGCACGAGGCGTTTGCCCAGGCCATCCTCAAGCATCCCCCACTGCAAGACGTTGTCAGCAAAGTGGGAAGGTAGTAGAGGCAGCAGTTGCCGTACTGCATGGTGCATGGACTCTTGGTACATTTGTTCTCAGGACGTGATCGTGTGTGCGTGCACCGCCCGTGCCGGCCCCGGAATCAGATGAATGCGGCGTGGGCGTGTGACGTCCGCGGTGGACGGTGCGACGCTGCGACCGCGGTGTCGCAACGTGCATGTAAGCGGAGATGAAAGCGATACGGAGGGACATGCTCTCGACCCTCCGGACACCGCGACCCCGAGCGGTCCCCGGACAATGTAGTCGCGCGCCCGCATGAGTTCACACAAAGATTACACGCACCGCTGTAGACATTTCCGCAGATGTACGCACGCTCTCCGCTCAGCCAAAGATGGACCAGCCCTTCTTCTTTTCTTGCTCGACCTCATTCAGTAGCTGCTTCTGCATGCGCGTCATGCGTTCCTTCTCCTTCTCGATCTCCTTCTGGCGTGCAGAGTTGTTCTGCTTGGCTTTCTGGTCCTTGCTCTCGAAGACGAACGAGATAGTCATGCCCTGACGCACGGCGATCGATTTCTCGAGACGCATTTTGCCAATTCGGCGCGCAGACCACATCTCGTCGCCGAAGGTCGCTGAAACCATCGTGACCTCGTCACCCTCCTTAATCTTGCCCTCCTTCTTCAGCTTCGCCGCCTCGGTACCCTCGACAATCTTGTCGATGTAGACCGCTTTGCCAAAATCCTCCGTGAACTTGAGGCCCAGCTGGATGCCCTGCGTCGCTGCGTTGGGCTTGCGGAAGGTGACCTTCCTGTCGCCGGGGCGTGCATCACGCAGGCTGAGCTCCTCACGCTGCTTACGGCTCTCGTCGTTGTTTCCGAACAGGTTGATCATCGAGACATCGGTGGTGCGCGCAACGTGCGTACGTGTGGGCTGGATGAGCACGGCCGGCCGGAAGCCGGCCGAGGCCGCTGCGGAGCAAAGCAGGACGAGTGATCGAAGCATTGTTCTTTTGCGAGAGCTTGCGCAGATTGCGAAGTGATTGCGAAGTTAACTCGAAGTGGAATGCCGGTCCGGTTCCTTCGTGTCGAATTATAACCCACGCTCGACCTTACTGGGACTTGTTTGCACTGGTGGCATACCGGGATTCGTTGGGAGCGGGAGGCGGCAGGGGGGCGGCCTCTTCTGAGTCGGCCGCGGGAGCGGTTCTTAAGAGCGGTTGGCTCCGGGGCTGCGGCTGTTGAGTCGGCCGCGGTTTCGGTCGTCGTGCGGTCGTGCGTGCGGGTGCGTTCATGGGCGTTAGGATGGTTGTGAGGTTGTTCGTCTGTGTGATCCTTGTGCCCACGTGTGCGCCCGTGTGTGTGTCCCGTCGCCTCCCGTGTGTGAGTCTCGGCTCCCCCCGCCCCCCCGTGTCTTTTTACCGGGATTCGTTCGCGGGTCGCACGTTGACTCGTGTGAACCCGGTTTTTAATCGAAAATGTACGTCGCACACGCTCATCAGAAATTCTAGCACGAGCCAAGGTCGCTCGCGGGTTCACGACTTCTACGCGTATGTTGCTTCGGTCGGTATCAACAATGAATACTTTACCGAGACATTGCTCGGGGTATTTTGCTCATGATTTTTCAGCCGGTCTCAACCATGTTTTCTCGCGCATGGGCAACGCCTCTTGCGCCCAGGCTCTGGCCACCAGAAACTGCTCCGCTTGTGCTTCTGATGCTGCAGCATCAAAAGTTGCTGTCGTTGCGAGTGCTGCACACTCTGAGGATCTTTACATTTACAGCCACAGCAAGGTATGTGAACGCAAGACAACGGGTGGAGATGCTTGGGTGGTTGAAGTACGTGGATGGGACTTCCATCACGGGCAGAGTCAGGAGAAGGTGAGGGCGCTGAAGATGGTATGGAGGGCACCTGCAAAGGACCTCGGGGATGGCCGGTACGTGGCGCGTCTCCCGCACTTGTTATTTGAGACGAATCTCACCGTGGGCGTCTCTGTTTCGCTTTGGTGGACGCGGGCGGATCCGTCGTGGTCTCTCGAGCACTCGTGGAATCAGGTGCGGCCGCAGAATTCCTCCACCTTGTACGTCGCGCACATCACCGACATGGTCACACCTGCGCCCACAATGCCTCTCCGCTTTCTGCTCACCGAGTGGTACGCTCATTGCGCTGACGTCAAGTCCTCTTGCCTGCCTGCTCCCTTGCGGCACATTGCAGACGCGCGTCTCGACTTGGGATGCCCAATCTCAGAGCTTCCGCGCCTGCGCCCATGCGCTGCCGAGTCCGCACCTCGCGCCCAAGTACATCATACGCGAGGCGCTGGAGCAGCAGGAGCAGCACCTTCCGCAGTGTCATTCCGCGGAGGACCCGCTGCGTTGTACTGCGGCCATCGCCGCAACCTACAAGCTACACGCGCACGGCCAGCAGCTGCATGGTGGATGGTCATCTCTCTACCCTTGGCGATTCGACTCGCGACTCGTCCCACTGCTCGGCGGCACACCTCTCCGCAGTGTGCCGAATCGCAGCACGGATGGGACGGTCGATTCTTTCGAGTCTAATTTGGATCATGGTGCGCACCGCTGCCCGCCTGGCTCCCAAGGGCGGTGGCTGTCCTCCGAAGCTCGTCGCGAACCCGGGCTAGACCCCGCCAAAGAGGGCGCAGCCGCGCTGCGAGGGGACCAAATGCATTGGGTGCCCTGGGGCTGCCGCGCCTCGTCCGCGTGTTTCGACGGCTTAGCGATTCGCACTTGCCTCGGCCGCCGCCGCCTTGTGCTCCTCGGTGACTCCGTCTCCGCCGGCACATTCCTCGACATATGCAGCGCCCTCGGAGGGGGCAAGCAATGCGCCGTCTTCAACTGGGCGACGGGGACGCTGCCATCGCAGGCAGTGGTGGCGTTCTCACCCTCTACCGGTCTCCCACCGCGCCAAGGGCTGCTCAATCTGTTCGGCAGCACTGATCCGGACGGCGAGGTCCTCGAGAGACTCCTTACGCGGGCGAACAACACGATCGTTGTGTTCCAGTCAGGCCTGCACGACACCAGCATTTTGGGAGGTTCCAACGTGCGCCATCGCATTGCTCCGCTCCTCACGTACCAGTATCATCTGCGTAAGCTCGCGAGGGTGCTGAGCACCGTGAGGCAACGAAATCCGACGGCCACCTTTGTGTGGAAGCAGACCACCTACCCGAGAGCCTTCACCTCTCCCTTGCAGGCTGATCTCAGAGACTATCCTGAGCGAGCTCTGAACTCCAGTCGGGGCAGTGTGGACAAGGCCCGGGCGGCCCGCACGTCCGTTTCGCTGTGCAGGGATTTGGCCTTCCCTGCTACCTACACGCCACTGATTGAGAAGCTCAATCAGGCGGCAAGAGAACTCTTCGCACCGATGGGGGTCCTCATCTGGGAAGATCCCGCCCTCATGACCTTCAATGCTCCAGGTGGGTGGATAGACGATAGTAGCCCGCCATGGCCGTGTTGCTGGCCAGCAAGCACCCGCGTGCACCCAGCCTGCCTATGCGCCCGCCGCGACGCCCATCGCGGTGCTCACCGCGACGCTACCACGGCCAGCGTGTCGCCCACGAGCGTGCCCACGCACACCCGTCGATGGTATATGCGCTGATCACTTAATGCCTTGCTCCACAGACACGTGCTTCCCCAAGGACCCTACGCACTTCGACGCGTGCGGGGCAGGGGCGGAGAAATTTGACGTGAGTCAGAAGGCAGGGCGATGCGCTTTGTACCGAATGAATGGCGGCGGGGGCAGACCAGAATGGGGACGGAATGCGACAGTAAAGAACAACAAGGGCAGCACATTGTCCGCCGTACGACCGGTACGAGACAGCGGGTCGAACCCGCGTCGCTGGGGACCCATGGCCTAGCACCCAGTTCCGTTGCCCGCTCACCCTGGAAGCTAGCGTCACCCGCGCCTGACCACAGCCTGATTATCTCGCTCCTTGCGCTCCTCAGGCTGAGAAGCTGCAAACTTTGCCGTGGGCTGGAACTGGCGGTCTGAGCGAAGCGGTTACGCAGACGCTCTTTCCCCTTCTCAACTGCACCTGCGGATAAATCAGTGTAAATTTACGCCAAAGTTCGCGAAGTATAGTACCTCCATATATTGTGTTGTATTTTGTAACGTTATTTCATATTTGAATTGTATAGACGGTATGCAGAATGCAGTATAATTATTAATTTCACTCACTCACTCACTCACTCACGCCTCACTCACTCACTCACTCACTCACTCACTCGCACGCCTCACTCACTCACTCACTCACTCACTCACTCACTCGAACTCACTCACACTCACTCGCTCACTCACTCACTCGCTCGCTCGCATTCACTCACGCACGCAGTCGAGCCGAAGCGCGAGGACATGCTCACCTCGACGAATTTCCCGGAGCGCCTCAAACTCTTCGCCCCTCTCTTCAGCCCCTCTTTTCACCTGCTCCTGTAAAAGACATGCAAAGAGGTTCCTTGAAACCAAGCATAGTCTTGCGCAACAGACCGAAGATGACTCGTTTCTCTTGCATCGAAAGTAAAGCCCCGCTCTGTTATGCGCCTGATGACATACGTCGAGCCGCGCTTGTTTACATGAGCAAGTCCGTCGCCTTCTGACCACGATAGCACCAGCCCGCGTTTGCTGCTGTTCAAAACATGAGTCAGAAAGATATCCTCGAAGGGGATAGGAATGTGTTCTGCAACCTCCAAACATAGAACCCAGTCGGCGCGCGGAAGCATCAGCGTTGGTGAAGTCAAATCTGCATGCTGTACCAGACCTCGAGTACGCTCGGCTACCCCTGGCGCTCCGTCAAAGGCCCACACGTTCGCCTGGTCCTCTGGCATGCCTCGGTCGTCGCGTAGCCAAGCAGAGTAGCACCCGAGGCCAGCACCAAGCTCAACAACCGATGCATTGCCAAACAAGGCTGACAAAGCAATGGCCAGTGTCAATTCAATATTGTAGTGATAGCCTGCGCCTAATTGCCATGCCCCCGTTCGCGTTGGATGCGCATGGGCAGCTCCAGGCGCCGAGGGATCAGCCGAATCCGAGGTATTGCACGGAACAGGGACGCGCCCACGAATGCATGCCGGAAGGCGGTGCTGATAAGGATGGCAGAACGGCCAGCCTGCTCGTTCTCTCCACTTATGGCAACCTGACCCTTCGCGTGTGATGCACACTGGCCGCCATGCATGGCCGACTTGAGTGGATGAAGCGTGAGTGCTGGGCTCCGGCCTGTGTCGCAGGGTCAGAGCTTGTTCTCTCCAGAATTCGAGGACGTCCAACGCCCTGATCATGTCGTGCTCCACGGCTTTGAGTTCCTCCTGGATCACCTTCTCGCTGGGAGACGCACTGACTGGCAGGGAGTGCAAAGAGCAAGAAAGAAGTAACACGACACCGCCCATGTCACGTTTTTTGTCTGGCTTTTCGTTTCTTCTCTCAGTGCTTCTCGAGTGCGGCAGCTGCGCGGCTACAGCGCGGCTCCCGTAAAAAGACACCGGGGCTACCGGTAAAAAGACACCGGGGGAGCCGGCTACCGGTAACTCCCTCATGTGCCTTGATTAGGGACAAAATTATGCGCCTGGTTTTTTGTTGAATCGGTCAAGAAATCACCTTTACGCTTTAGAGAAACGAAGCGACGGCAAACGGCAAGCCTACCGGTACACATGTAACGGGGGGTTCGAGTTCCGGAGTTCGAGAAGCAGCGTGAGTGTTCAGTTCAGTTCAGTTCAGTTCAAATGGCGTCCCTCGTCGTTCCTCTCTTCCTGACCCCTCTGGCGCAAGCGATCGGGAGGGCACGGCGCGGCGCAACTGGAATGGCTGGACGAGCGGTGTCATGGTCTGGTTACCCCAGTGCCGCACGTCGAGCGCGCGCGGCCCGCCTCTGACGAGTTTGGGCGTTTTGGCGTTTGGACTAGACATGGCCGTCAAGGCGGCAATGGCGGCTGGCGCAGCAGCGGCAAGGGCGCTCGAGGGCGTTACTGAGTGTGCGCCACACCAAGACCACGCACCATCTCACGCATGCGTGTGCGCGCGCGATACAGGTGCCTGCAACATGCCATGGGTGCAGCAACGAAGGTGATTGCGCAGGACGCTGAGAGTGTAGCAGAGAGAGGCCGGACGGCGACGGCGCGGGCGGCGGCAGCAGCGAGGCCGGACGAGTGCTCGTCGCGGCATCGCGAAGAGGAGGTGCAAGCGCAGCCATGGAGCGCAGCAGGCAGAAGAACAGGGGTCAGCGGCAGGCGATGGCTAGGTTTGACCGACGACTGGCGGCGGATGACGCGAGCGGGAGCTGAGCCGACTGGCGCGAGTGAAAGGGTTCCGGTTTCCGTGTCGGCAACGACTACTGGGAAGGGCCCTCTTGCT
>ERZ761574.488-NODE-488-length-27594-cov-70.869821_pt1 | contig 27594 bp, 18 predicted proteins | sample MGYA00374950_ERZ761574 | MGnify/ENA primary metagenome ERZ761574 (study PRJEB28895, sample SAMN07631631) | mixed culture metagenome | isolation source: Freshwater growth medium | place: USA: Seattle, Washington | collected 2016-10-03 ... | reverse complement strand
TTCGATAGGCTTCCGTATGGTTGTCTGTTGTTTATGTATAGACTTGACTTGACCACAAGTTCCTCGCCCGCCGCATCTCCACACGGGTTCGTCAAATCCTTGAAACGGCAGGATTCTTAGATTTGGAAAATACCGGAAGGCTTTCACCAACGTCGTTCATGCGAGAGACGACCGCGAGAGCGCAGAACGTTGAAAGTTAGAAAGACGCTACCCGGGTACTCCGCACCGACGGACAGAGCGATACTGAAACTGAACTGATACTCAATACTGAATACAACGCAACACGAAATCACGATCACGTCCTTTCACGTCCGGTCTACTTCCAAGGCGCGATCCAGACGCAATGGCACAGCGCTTCGGCGACCTTTCCCACGAGCGCTATGCTTGAGAACATGGCGGGCAGGAGCCAGCTCAGCACCAGCAGCGCTGCCATCAGCGCCGCAGCACGACCTGTGATTGCCAACACCATCATCACGATGTGAGAGTGGTGCGCGGCGTATCGTCCGTATGGGCTGCACAGCCACCATAGTGCAATACCCAAGGCGACGCCCACAACTGGAAGGGTGATCGCGAACTCTACCAAGTGCGGCGGCGGCCACTCGCCCAGGGAATCGCCGTTATAATGTGCGGTCCAGACCTCACACGGGAAGAATTGCAGCCATTCGCCCTTGATGCCAAGGTGGCTGACGCTCATGCGGGTGTGGTATGCCAAACTTGGCGTCGGGTGGACGACGATGCGGCCACTGGACCCAAGCTCGCGCAGCACGACCTGCTTCTCCCTTTCCCGAGAATGGTAACTATCCTGGGAGCTCCCTCTCTTATTCGCCCAGTTCATCCCAAGCACGTGAATTCGAGGGGCAGCGCGCTTGGCAGCCGCACGTCGGGTGGCATTATGATGAGAGTCCTCATGGCCCGATCGTGCCTCCAAGGTGCGATTGAGTAGATGAAACAGGGCTCTCGTTCCAGTCGTCCAACCGTGCTTGCTCCCCGGCGGCGGCGAGCGACACACGGCATCGCAGGGCATGTACGTTACGGGTATCCCGAGATGTTTCGCATACCAGTCCGCATCCTCGGCCCGGCCGTTGACGAGCGTGATGGACACCGCCTCGTTGGGAAGTCGATGGCAATGCGTGGAGAGCTGCCGGAGGATAGGCAGCTGTAGGGTGAACGTGTCCAGTCGCAACGGCGGCTCCAGGCCCCAAAAGTACCATGGCACGGCGTCGCGATCTTTACCCACTGCGCCAGCGGGGATGCCAAACGGGGCGCTGTCGGGATTGATCAGTCGCGCGAAAACGTGCCCGAGGGGCTCGCCCGGGTGCAGGTTGGACAGTCCGTTGAAGCGATACACCTGGCTGGGCGAAGCCGGCCGGATGAGCCTGTGGCGCTGCTGCGTGCTGAGCGGCCCGTTGCCAATGAGGACGATATCCTGCGGCCGTATCCGCATATGCGCCGCCAGCTTCGCCCCGCGCTCGAGGGTGGGGAGCTTGACGTCGTGTACTGCATGGTAGTCCCAAACAGAGCGATCGATAAGTTCCAGCGTAAGGAACACGGACATGAGCCCCATGCACACGGACGATGCAATGCGACGGCACACGCCGCGGCCGTGATGCTCCTGCAGACCATAGACGAGGAACATGCCATAGACGGCCAATGCGAAGGACTCGACTGACGCGAAGAAGAGTGCCGTGATCGACGTGGACACATAAGAGGTCCCGAAGGTGACGACCGCGATCATCCAGAGCAACCCCAAGAACTTGGTTTGCACGAGCCAGACCTGCGTGGCATCGGCCGGCTCCCAGGTCTGCATCCACGTCGCGAGCTCGCCCCAGCCTGGCTGCAGACGCGGATTCGGGGTCCTGACCGCAGCGCAGGTTGACCAGCAGCCACTGAGCGAGAGGATCCCCATTGAAGCCAATGTTGACTTTTCAAGATTCGACGCCTCAAAAACGCGGGCCGCTTCTTCAACCGTCTAAAATATTTTCCGCATCGCACATTCAGATTTCCTACTGGTAAAAACTAAAAAGACACCGGGGGGAGCCGGGACACACACTGGACACACGGGCGCACACGGGCACACGGATCACACAGACGAACCTCACAACCATCCCAACTTCCCGTGCGTGTCCCGTTCAAGTTCAAGTTCAAGTTACTTCATAAACAACAGACAACCTCTACGGAAGCCTATCGAATGTGCTCTCGGGGCTAGCAGTGGGGGTGAGAGTCGACGGAGATGGTGAGACACAACGGAAGGATCACGAACGGGAGGGAGACCAGGAGGAGACACGCCACAGGGTGCTAGCCTGCGTGCCCTCGAGTACGAGTAGAGATCGAAGAGAATAGATAGAGAGGGGGGATTGTGGAAGAGAAAGCGGGGGACATAGACGCCTGCTCGACCGAGGAACTCGAAGCCGATCGGCGCCGCGTCACGCTCGTAGAGAAGACCAGTGCGAGAGAGAGGCCCGTGCTGCAGCCAACTGAATGACGCGGCAAGGATACCCTTCTCTCGTGCTACTCAACTCAATTCCCGCTCGCTCCGTCCGCCGCCAGTCGTCGAACAGCCCTTGCCGCAGCCTGCCGCTGAGCACCGTTCTTCTGCTTGCCGCGCGTGCGCTTCCCCTTTTTGATGCCGCCAATCGAGCTGCTGCACCCCTCTGCGCGCTGCATCGACGCGTTCTCTTTGCCCGTCATAGCCTCGTCCTCGTCGCTGCCCTCTGCCTCGCGCGCAGCCATCGACGCCCCCACCTCGACGCCGTCGACGCCCTCGCAGCCCGTGACACCGCCGTCTTCGCCCTCGAGCCCTCGTCCGTCAGCGCTGCTGCCTCCGCCCGCGCCGTCGTCGTCCAGCCTGACGCACCCAACAGACACCCCCTCTCTCTGCTGCTCCCTCTCTGCATCCTGTGCCTGCACCTCCGCTACTACATCCATGCTACACATCAGCTCATCATGAGCGTCGTCAGGCGCCATCTCACTCATGCACTCAGCCTCCTCTCTCTCCGCGCTCGGCTCGCCCGTGAGCTCATCGTCCATCTCAAGCCCGCACGCCACCCATCTCGCAGCGAGGCCTCTCGGGCTCATTGCCATGTGCGCGTCGGGCCAACCGCGCAATCGCACCGCCTCATCGTCATCGCCCTCAGCATCATCGCCAGCCAGCGACCCGCCATATTGCTGAGTCGCCTGCCAGATGGGCGCGCGGCGCACCGCCTCGTCGATCTCAGGCTCCTCCTCGTAGTCCTCATTCGCCGCGCCATACAACTGCGTCGCCTGAGGCAGAGGCGCTGCCACGTCATGGACGATCATTTCGTCAGTATCGCAATCCATGTGAGCCGGCGCCGCGCCAGCGCTGCCCTCCTCTGCGCGCTCATCTGCGCCGCCAGTAGCCCGCGCTGCCCTCATCGCCTCGCCGCCATCCGGCATCAGCCACGCGCGCGCGCCCACCGCCGACGCTTCGCGCATGAGCCGCAGCGCCCTTTCTCGGCCACCGTCGGCGAGCAGCGCGCTCTCCTCCTCGTCCGGCTCCGATAGACCCTCGAAGCCGCGCTCGATGCGCCTCTCGAGCAGCTCGCCCAACTCCCGCTCCTGCTCGAGCCGAGCGTACTTGAACCGGCCCTCCTCAGCTCTCAGCCGCTCTCGCTCTTTGCCCTCGTCCCTCTTCTTGCGGAGCTCCTCGCGCCGCGCGTCGGCCGTGCCGTGCGTACGCACGAGCGTCTCGCCGCCCACGACGCGCACAAAACGCCCCGGCTGCAGCTCCGCCGCGATGCCCTTCTCAAAGTCGGCCTCGCTCATCGGCACGCCCGCGCTGCCATTGGCCGGATAAAACGTGCCGAAAAGTTGCTCGTCGAGAACGCGCCCGTGCCCGCCGGTATAGTGCCTTTGGTAATCGCCGCCGTACGCTCCGCGCAGCCCCGCATGCCCTCGCCAACTTGAACTTGAACTTGAACTTGAACGTGTCCCGAACGAGGAACGTTTTACAACTTACATTCGAAATTCATATTTCATATCGTGACCATCGGATCGTGAGAACCGTGTATTCGTGACAATTCCGGATAAGTAGGTAACTTCTAACTGAAACAACTTACACATGTACGGCGGTGGTCGAAATTGAATTTCCGAAATTGCAAGAATAAACAATCAGGCATTCAATCACCGTGTCGAGCTTTTAAGGTCGAGCGTTCATATTGTATCGGAACGTTATCAGCTGCCTGAAGACGAAATTCAGTTTTTACTTACTTACTGACTTACCAATGCGCGGTTGCGCGCACGATGCCATTGGGCGGGTCGTCGTCTAAGTCGTAGACAACGTCGTCTCAGCCGAGTCTGTGGCGGCGTACGGGGCTGTCACGAGTAGAGACGCCCGCCTCTTTCAGTTTTCTGGTCGCCTCAAGGATCGTGTGCTTCGTAGCATCCGGCTCCCGCCGAGGAGGACTCCTAGGCCCGTGAGAGACGGGCAAGTGCCGTGGCTCCCTGGCACTGCTGGGACGTGCGTCGTACGAGCTGTCCACAGCAAAGGGTGGTGGTCGCCTTGCAGCAGAGGGTTTCGGCTGCGCAACGGCTAGCAAAGGTTGGTGGCCAATAGCGGCGCGCTTAGGGTGCGCACTGGCGGCAACAGGCGACGAAACGCGTGGCGGCGCGGCCAACGGCTCGGGGGATGGTGGCGACAATGGCTGCACGCGGTTGGCCTGTAGCTGCTCCTTGTAATCTTCGCCGTGGTCGAGCGCTTCGCCAACACGTGTCACCAGAGCGGAGCAATCGTGGCCAAAGGCACGTCGGCCGCCTGGCCTCGGGTGGATGGGCCGTGTGCCAGCCGGGGCCAGAGGCTGTGCAGGTGCTGCGCGCCGCCGCGGTTCCTCGTCATCGAAACCCCACGGAGTTTTCAAGCACTCAACGCCTGTGGAGAGCCCGGCTGCTGCTCGAAGTGCTAGCGACTGCGGCTCGTGCCGGTGCATTCGGCTCACGGGGCGGCGGCCTGTCTCGGGCATAGAAGCGACAGGGACGGCAGACGTTTGTGGCAACTTTTGTGGCCGACCGTTGGAAGGCGCCGTTACGAGCGGGAAAAATTATCTCCGTTTCGAGCCAAACCCTAGACAATCGAAATTTATCCTGTGTTTCCGGCTGTACACGTTGTAGCCGAACACGATTTCTAGGTCACGGAATGCCAGCGAAGAACCGGGGTTACCTAACGTGAGACGCGGGGATTCACTAACCGCCGCCACCTCCTCCCAGCTCGCCAGCCGCGCCGAGCGGCAAGTGCCCATCCGCCTCCGGCCTCCAGCCGGTCATGACCTCGTCGGACGAGGGTGCGCGGCGCCTCTGGAGCATGTGGTGTAGCTGCTTGACCCGCGACGAGGAGGCTTGGGAGCCGAGCACATAGTAGAGCGAGCCCATATCGGCCTTGCCCACACAGGCGAGGCCTTGCGCGGCGGCGAGCGCGGCTCCGATCTCCTTATCCGCCGCCGGCTTGTTGCCACGGCGCTCTCGCCGGCCGTTGGCGGCGCCACCACGGCGGCCATGCTGACCATGCGGAGGGCTTTGGTCTCTCGGGCTCGTCTCGCCGTACTCGAGGGGTGGCTCTGCCGATCGTGGCGGGCCGCCGCCACCAAAGCCGCCGCTGCCGGCACGAAGACCGCCGCCGCCGCCGCCGCCGCCGCCGCCGCCGCCACCGCCGCCGCCGCCGCCGCCGCCGCCGCCGCCGCCGCCGCCGCCGCCGCCACCATCACCGCCGCCACGGTACCACTTCGAGTTCGGATCGCATTCAGGGTCGTAGAAGCGCGAATTCTTGTCGGCGCGGGGGTCGTAATGGACGGAGGTCTTGTCGGCGAGCAGGTTGAACGCGGGCGCGCGCCGACCGCCGCTGCCGGAGCCGCGACCGAAAGTTGCTTCAGCGGGCAGCGGTGGTGGGTGGGGCGCACCGACCCCTCCGGGAGGCTGCCAGCCGGTGCGCACGGGCGGGGGCGCGCCCGCGTCGTTCCAGCTGTAGGCGAAAGGATGCTGTTGCGCCTTGGTTCTCTCGGAAGGCGGCGGCTCACGTGGGGACACCATGTTTAGGCGGCCATGGCCGGCGCCGTACACCGAGCCGACGGCCGCACGTGACGAGAAGCCTCCCCCTGCCGGTAAGCCTCCTGCGCCGCCGCCTCCCCCGCCGCCGCCCGCGCCGCGGAGCAGGGCCTCGATCTCACGCTCCTCCTGCCGAATGCGAGCGAGCTCCCTCTCTTGCAGCTGCAGCTCCGCCATCACTTCGCGCAGCATCGCGTCTTCCTCTGCACTCACGACACTCGGGCGCGCACTCGGTGCGGAATTCTGCTCGGCCGACTCTGAGTGGCGCTGGCGCGCCGTGCCACCGCCGCCGCCGCCGCCGCCGCCGCCGCCGCCGCCGCCACCGACGACGAAGCCCTGAGCGCGCGCCTCAGCCAGCAGCGTCTCGAGACGTCGACGCTCGCTGCGTTCGCGCTCGAGCTCGGTCATGACCTCCGAGAGCGCGGTGCGCAGTCGCGCCTCGTTCTCGCTCGCGACGGCGGCGCGTTCTCGCTCAATCTCGAGCGCGCGCTCGCCGGCGGCGCCCAAGCCGCCGCCGCGCTCGGGGGAGCTCAAAGTCGCCGCGTCGCTCACCATCGCTCGCAGCTGACGAGCGCGAGCCGATTCATCGCCGCGCCCTGCAAGGGCGCCTCGCCACCCCTCGCGCCCTTCGCGCCCTTCGCGCCAGTCGCGCTCACGCAGCTCCCTCTCATGCATGTCCTTCTCGTGCATCTCGCGATCACGGCGCGCGAGCATCTCCTTGAGCCCAAGAACCTGCTGCTGCAGCCGCTCGATGCGGCTCTCGAACCGGCGCCGCTGCTGCTGGAGAGTCTCGCCCAGGTCGGCGGGCGCGTTCGGCACGGCGCGCAGCATCACGTGCTTCGCGCGGTCGGCAAACCGGAGCGTCGAGATGGTCTCATCGGCGCACTTGTCAGAGGGCGCCACCGTCGCCAGCAGCAGCGTGCGCGAGTGTCCGCCGAGCGAGGCCTGCAGCAGCCGCGTGAGCACCGAATCTCGGTACGGCACGTGAGAGCGCTTCCCGCCTTGCGCGAGGGCGGAGATGCAGTTGGCGAGGGCGGAGAGGCTCTTGTTGATCGCGACCATCTCGCGCTTGTGCTGCTGCTCGCCCAGGGCCGCGTTGCCGCTCTCGGACGCCATCCGCTCGGAGCCGGCGAGGTCGACGAGGTTGAGCTTGGCACACACGGTGCGGTTGGCGCCGCGGCCGCCCGGGGAGGGTGAGCCCGCGAGGCTCGCCTGCTCGAGCGTGAGCTGGAGCACCGCGTGCGAGCGTGACGAGCGCTGATTCATGTCTGTCTGGCGCGACGCGCGCCCGCGCAGCGCTCGCCGCACAAGCGCGAGCGCCTGCGTCACGTGGTGCACCGGGACTTCGGTCAGCCCGATCACGCGCACGTCACCGTGGTCCTCGCGCAGCGTGAGTCCGCTGCCGCCGTCGGCGGTGCCGCCACCGCCGCCGCCGCCGCCCCACGCACCGCTCGTCCCCCACGCCGCCTTAGCGCCCGAGGGCAGCAGCAGGTCCGACACATGCTCGTTGTAAACTTCGAGGAACGAGCAGCTCAGCGCGAGGCGCGTGCCCTCGGCGGCGAGCGCGTCGGCACGATCAAAAATGTGGCGCAGCGCGCGCGCGGCCATGCCCTCCGACATCCCACCCGTGCTCGCGGCCCACTCCGATGAGCCCACGTCCGCGCGCGCCTGCGGGTCACCGGGCAGCAACCCGCCGAAGAGCGTGTAGGTCTTGCCCGAGCCCGTCTGGCCGTACGCGAAGACGGTGGCGTTGATGCCAGCCAGCGCGGCGTCGACGGCGGGTGCAACGTGCTGATACACAGAGCGCTGCGAAGATTCGAAGCCGAGCACGGCGTCGAACTGCGCCTCCACATCGCCCTGGTGACGGCCGCCTCGGTGGACGCAGATGGAGTTCGGCGGTTGGATCGAGAGCTGCGAGGCCGGGCCGGCGCGGTCATCGAGCGGTGGGCGCACGCGTACCACCACGCGGATCGGCTCCGCGCTCGCCTTCGAGGCAACGTCGTCCTCGTCGTCCGCCAACGGGTCGGATGCGTTGCCCTCCATTCTTCTGGGCTTCGTTTCTGTTCAGTTTCTTGAGTCTGCGGAATTTCGATTATGGCTGCTGTTGCTGTTTGGGGGCCCTTCCCTCACCTTTAATTTTCGAAATAAAGTTTTGGTAACGGTCTGGCTGTCTGGCACGCGGCGGCGCGCTCGGACCTTCCCCGTCCGCGCGGAGCAACATGGCGACAAAAGTTCGTACGCGACCCGAGGAGAGCGGGCCGGCCGACATTTTCTACAACGAAACGGAGGCGAACAAGTACCTGCACTCGAGCCGCATGATCGAGGTGCAGACCAGCATGGCCGAGCGCGCCGTCGAGATGCTCTGCCTGCCTGAGGACACGCCGTGCCTTCTGCTCGACGTCGGCTGCGGCACCGGGCTGAGCGGCGAAGTTCTTGAGGAGGAGGGCCACGCATGGATGGGCTGCGATATCAGCCGCGACATGCTCGGCGTCGCGCAGCAACGCGAGGTCGAGGGCGAGCTCATCCACTCGGACATGGGCACTGGGCTGCCCTTCCGGCAAGGCGCCTTCGATGGCGCCATCTCCATCTCGGCCATCCAGTGGTTGTGCTACTCGAACGACGAGGGCAATCCGCGACTGCGACTGCACCGCTTCTTCCAATCGCTGTACCGCGTGCTGCGCCGCGGCGCGCGCGCGGTGCTCCAGTTCTACCCGCAGAATGCCGAGCAGCTGCAACTCATCACCGCGAGCGCGATGCGTGCCGGCTTCGGCGGCGGGCTCGTGATCGACTTCCCACACTCGACGAAGGCGAAAAAGTACTTTCTGGTGCTGCTCGCGGGGCCGCCCGACGCGGGCTTCAGCATGCCCACCGCCCTAGGCGAGTCGGACGCGATGAGCGTGGGCGGTGCCTCGTCAGCGGCGAGCGGTCTCGGCGGCGGCGCGGCGGACGCGGGTGCGAGCAGCAGCGTGCGGAATGACGGGCGCAAGCGGCATGCGCGGCGTGCAATGGGCTCACGCGAGAAGTCGCGCCACGGCAAGATTGCCAAAAAGAGCCGCGAATGGATCGCTCTCAAAAAGGAAGCGGCAAGGAGGCACGGCAAGGAGGTGACACATGACTCTAAGTACTCCGGGCGAAAGCGCTCGAAGGTGAGCTTCTGATCGGACGAATCACGAGGCGGTTGGTGGCCGGAGCCCTCCCCAGACCGGGTCAGGGGGGTGCGTCTGCGACGCGACCGGAACGGAGTCGGGAGTGCACTCCCCCGCCCTTCGCCTTTCCGGCGTGTCTGAAACTCTGAATGCATGATTCTGAATTCTGTCTGTGTTAACTGTCTGTGTGTGAATCCGCGGGATTCGTTTCCCGGCGTGGTCGCAAGACACGCGCGTGTCACGTGTCTATCAGGCCCCCAGCCACGAGATCTGATGTGCGCAGCTTGGCGCCACCTATGCCGGGTTGGTAGCGGTATCGGCCGCGTACGATAATGTGCTATGTGGGCGTGTCGACCCCCGCGCGCGCGGCATGGGCCGGCATGCCCCGCCCGGGCGTCCGGCGCGCGGCGGGCCGGGTATTTGCGTGCGCGCGCCGCGAACGGCGCCGCGCGCGCGGGCCCGGGCCTTTCATGTTTCAAATTACAAATAATCTGCTCGCTCAAAAACTTGAGCTGAATCGCTCACATGCCACATCATAGAGGATCTTATTCGCAACCATCCGGCGCGCCGTCGCTCCCCACCGCCCGGGGCTGTACCCGCGCTGCGTACTCACGCAAACGCGGGGGCCCGAGAGCGCTCATACACGAGACGCACGTCACCATCATGCATGTTTGACACACGACTTGCGGCTCGCTCATCAAGAAGTTCCACATCTGCTGCGTGCTCATCACCGCGCATCCGCCATCCCCCCCAGAGCGCCTCCAAGAGGACCGGGGTGCCGCTCCCTCTACGGAGCGACCGTTGTCCGAGCGCTTGCCATGGGGGGCGGCCGTCTGACGACCAGCCCACATCGACCTCTAAGGCCGCCGCGGCTCAGCAGTGTGCGCGCTCTTGTGCTTGAGCAGCGCCTTCTTATACTCGGGCACGTTGTGCCAGATGGAGGCGGCGTGGCCGTTGAGCGGACTGTCCAGGTTGGGGTCGCCGAGCAGGCTCTGAATGGAGAGGAGGATGGTGCGCACGTTGTACACCGCGCTCCACTTCTCCTTCAGAATATCTGAGAGCGCGGCGAGGCACGATGCCGGCACACGCGTGAGCAGCAGGCTGCGGACAGGCTCTCTGGACCGCGCCGGGGGGATGGGGGGGGGGGGAGAGCTTCGGATGGCTGCGCACCCAGGCAGATGTTGCCGTATTGATCGACGTTCGGGTGGAAGCACGGCGTGCTGAACGTCACCTGCGGCGCCTCGAACGGGTAGCTCGTTGGGAACTTCAGCAAGAGCTTGAAGGTCAAGCCCTCGTACACCTGCGAACGGATGGCAGGGAGGGACGCGAGGTCAGCACGCATCGTAGCCAGCAAGGCAGGAGGCGCCGCCGGCTGCGTCCGGCAGGTACACGGCACCAGCACGCACGGCGTGCGCATCGCAGCGGCGGCGGCCACTGTAGGCATGGTGAGCGGTTGATGTCCTCCCATCGTCGTCGCCGCCGTGTCGTACCCTGGTAGCAGCGGCGGCGGCGGTGGCGGCGGCGGCGGCAGCCAGCAGCGGCGGCAGCCAGCAGCGGCGGCAGCAGCAGCCAAAGAGGGAGAGGAGCCGGCATAGGCCGCGGCGGCGGCTCCGGTGCGCGCTGCGCCGAAGCAGCGTTCCGCGCAGCATACCGTGCCCGCGCCGCCCGTGATCGTCCCCGTCCACTGGAAGATGTTGTCACCTTCCGGGAAGGCTGACAGCGACGGATCGCCTGCCGTCATGAGCGTCATGAGCTCCGTTTGCAGCCTGGGGGTGGGAGCACAAGGGAGCCTCCGGGTGAGCGTGACCGATGTCTGAGCTCGGGTGGGGCAGGCCAAGCATCGCGCACGGCGCGCTCGGGTGCAGCAGGCAGGCGCTGCCGCCGAGCTGTCCGCAGATGCTCGGACGACAGGACCATCGGGTCGAGCTCAGGCGGGCGGGCGGGGCACGCACCGTTTGTTGACGGACTGCCCAGCTGCTGAGGAGGGTGCGGCGGCCGCCTTGCTGCCGCCTGTGGTCGGAGATCCAATCGCGGTCTGGCTCATCCTGAAGAGCAAAGGCTCAAAGCGGAGTGCTTGGACTGGTTTTGAGCAGTCAAGGCAAGGCAAGGCAAGTTTGTGCTCGCATCAGACAGAGGGCGGCGAGCACTTTTGCTTTGAATTGAAGACCTCTTGCGCTCACCAAAAAGTTCGCGTGGTTGCAACTGATGCGCGTGCACTTTGTGTGGGTACACGAATGGTGATGTCAGTCCAGTCCATGCAGCCTCCTGAGCCGCCTCCGTCGAAACGCACGCCGCGTTCCGCCAAGGCTACGGATGTGGGTAACCCGGCCTCGCCACATCCCCCCACATCGCCCTACAGCGCCTCCGTCGTGGCGTCACGCTGCGCAGCCGCGGCCGCGGCCTTCGCGACTGGTCGATTAGATGCTGAGATTGCCGCCAACCCTCGACTCCGCGAGACGCTCGCGGCAGCGGGCCTTGACCTCGACGACCCGCGGCTGCGGCAACGACCCGACTCGCGCTTCGACTCGTGCTCTGCCACGCCGAGCCATCGACAGACCGGCTCAGCCGCCGCCTCATCGCACCATTCGCCACGCAGCTCGCGTCGCGGCGCACCGCCCGCCTCGTCGCACCGCTCGGCGTCGGTACCGATGAAAGACATTGGCGGCTCGGAAACGGCGGCGCGCGCGCTTTGTCACCACGACTTTGAGGCCGTAGAAGACCCCGGCTGGATCGAGCCGCGCACGGCGCGCGAGCGCGAGCTGCAGTTCAAGCTGAGGGCCGCGCTGCAGGCGCTCCACCTGTGCCGCGACGAGCTCAAACGGCGCGCGGCGGTGGCACTGCCGAGCGACCTTGCAGCGATGCCGGCCGACGCGAGCGCCACAGGCGGCACGGGCGCTCCCATCAACGCCTACGCTGCTCGCCTCGGCGAAGCGAAGCCAGATTGGTCACTCGCACTGCGTTGGCGGCTTACGTCTGAGCTGCGGGGCGAGCTTGACGCGTGCGAGAGGGGCTGGCGAGCCGACCGGCAGCGCCACCTCGAGGAGGTGGCGCGGCTCGAGCGCGCACTCGCCAAGGAGCAGCAGGAGAAGGAGGCGGCCGTGACGAGGCTCACCAAGGACATCATCACGATGCAGCGTAATTACGCGTCCGAGTCCGTCCAAGGAAAGACCATCTGGGCGATTCTCAAGCCCGAGATCCGGCATGCGGAGCGCGCGCACGAGTGGCACGCGGATGTGCTGCAGCGTGAGATCGACCGACTGAACACAGAACGCTCGGAGGCCACAGGGACGCTGCAGATTGAGGTCGTGCACCTCAGGGACGCTCTCTGCCAAATGCAAGAGGATTTGGCAGACGAAAAGGCGCGAAAGCAGCTGATGCGCGATCAGCTGACGACCGAGGTCGAGAGGCTGCAAGTCGTGCTCAGTGAGACGCGGCGCGAGCTCGAGGACGCGACGGCCACGGCCAGCGCCTCTCGCGTCGAGCTGCGCCGGCAGCTACGCGAGGCAGCAGAGGAGGCCGATCGAACGCGCCTGCGCCTCGAGAAGGATGTTGAGGAGCAGTCGAGCCTCAAGGTGCACATCCAGACGACGCTCAGCGGCGAGGTCGAGCGGCTCCGGGTCGAGAAGGAGAAGCAGGCCAAAGCCGCCAAGATGGCCCTGATGCAGAGCGAGACGCGCCGAGTGGCCGAGACGGCGACCCTCCAGGCGCGCGTGACGCATCTGCGCGAGCTACAGCAGGAGGCGCTGCAATGGCTGCCCGCAAGCGAGGCACGCTCGAAACTCTACATGTCGTCGATGAAGGTGGACAAGCCCGACTCGCCCTACATTCGCGGGGACCCGCCCGATCGCGCGTCTAGCTCTGGCTCTGTCACGCCCACGCCCACCACGACGCCCAACAGCGTGCCGAAGAAGCAGCTGAAGTCGGCCTTTCAGAAGGCCAAGGCAGAAGCACTGGCTGCGGCTCCCATGTACACGCCAGCCGTCCCCAGGCCGGCGCCGGTGCTGAGCAGCAACGTGATTCGCGTGCCGTCCGTCGATTATTCTGGCCAACTGAGCAGCGGCGCACGCCCTGTTTCTGAGGTGTGAAAACGAGCCTGTTCGTCGCAACGAGTCGAACTCTGATAAGTTCAATTACGGCGGTTATTAGGGCATGTTGTAAAACTTGCTTACAGTCTATCGTATACAAAGATAATCGCGGAACGCGGCGCGCCGTGCCGAGGTCCCGTGCGGTGCCTCGGATATGCCTCGGATGGGCGTCGGGGAGACCTCGCGACGCCAAACCTCCCCAATCATTCGCATCTACAACTCGTGATACACAAACTCAACCTCGTCCTGCGTCAAGGCCAACTGAGAGCCATTCGAACCATTGTGCGTTACTGCAATTGAGTTGTTGCCATTCAGAGTGACGCGGAATGCCACGCGCGTGACAGCTCCGCAGACGCCGTCGATATTTGCTGCCGTAACTGGTGGGCTCTCGCAAAGGAGCTCTGAGGCCTCTTCGGTACCAGAGGACAAGCGCGCAGGTGTCAGCGGCGCAGCTCCGAACGCACAGCCCAGCCCGCGCCCGTGGTCCAAGTCTCGAAAGCCCACGCCAGTCACGGTAATCAGCGTGCCTCCTTCAGGTCTGCCACCCCGAGGATAAATGCGCGAGACGCGGACATCAACGCCTGAACGGAAGTAGGTGAAACTGACGCCTGCGCTGGTGCGCGCTTGAAGCTGTCCGTTGAGGCTCACCTCGAGAGAGCGAGGCTCGAACGCAGTGGTAGGTGAGGTGGGAGGCGACTGGCACATGAGAGCCTCGCCGTCCACCATCGTTGCATTTACTGCATGCTCGCCTTCAAATAGGCACAGTAGCCTACCAAAATTGACAAATCCCGACCCGCGCACTATAACGAGTGTGCCTCCAGCACTCGGACCACCATTCGGTGTGAGCTGTTGCACACTCAGTCCAGAGGCAGGCGCATTGACGTCGAAAAACGTAAAGATTCCATGATCACCAATCCTCAAGTAGTCCTGTCCATTGAGAGTGACTTCTACCTCCACCTCATGCGGGGCGTGGCTTTGCTGCCAGTGTGGAGGAGAGACGCAAGTGACCTGCCCCGTCTGGTCGACCGTTCCATCCGCCTCCTCGTTGAAAGCCCTTCCAAAGCGGCAGCGCACATCGCCAAGTGGCTGCAGCAGAGCACCACGCAGCTCCACCGACGTGTTGCCCGTCAGCGGCCCGCCACGAGGAGCGAGCGACAACACGCGCCACGCTGACGGGTCGTACTGTCGGAACGTCAGACCGCTGCTGCTGAAGTGCTGTCCGTTGATGCTCACCTCCACCCTTGTGTCCACGAATGTGTCGTCGACGACGCCGACATACCGCGGAGCGACGCACGTGAGCGAGCGATGCCCACCACCGCATGCACGCGAGCCGCCGCAGTCCGTCAAGTTGGCGCTTACGAGCGTCGTCCGCTCGCCGTGCGCAAAACGGCAGGTCGGGCCGTGGGCAGCACCGCCCAAGTCAACGTGGAGCCGATCATCTATAAGGTAGAGGTGAACTAAAGTTCCGCCATAGGTGGGACCCCCGAGCGGGTGGAGACGTACGATATGAAAGGATGAGCTATTGTAGAAGCGAAAGACGGCACCAGCTAAGGTTGAAGCGTGCCTTTGTCCGTTGAGTGTGACCTCAAGCGTGCGCAACTCTGAGGCGTCGCTTCGCAGCACGGAGATGGATGGAGTTTTGCACGTGATGAGGTTGGGCTGTGATGAGATAGTGGCAGTCACGACAGGTTCGCCTTCGAAGACGCAAAGCAGACCACCCAGATTGGCAAAACCCGAGCCGAGCACCGTCACGATCGTCCCACCATCGCTTGGTCCGCCATTCGGGGTCAGCTGCTGAACGCTCAAGCCAAACTCAGGCTCGTCGACGGCATAGAGAGTAAAAATGCCCAACGCACCCATCCTCATGTAGTCTTGCCCGTTGAGGGTAAGCTCTACCTCTACATGCTGCGTGCCCTGAGTCCGCCGCCAGTGCGGAGGCGAGACGCAAGTGACCTGCGAGCCCGTCTGGTCGACCGTCGCCTCCACGCTGGCGTCGGCGTCCATGCTCGCCACAAGCTCGTCCTGGGTCACGTTCCCGAAGCGGCAGCGCACATCGCCAAGTGGCTGCAGCAGAGCACCACGCAGCTCCACCGACGTGTTGCCCGTCAGCGGCCCGCCACGAGGAGCGAGCGACAACACGCGCCACGCTGACGGGTCGTACTGTCGGAACGTCAGACCGCTGCTGCTGAAGTGCTGTCCGTTGATGCTCACCTCCACCCTTGTGTCCACGAATGTGTCGTCGACGACGCCGACATACCGCGGAGCGACGCACGTGAGCGAGCGATGCCCACCACCGCATGCACGCGAGCCGCCGCAGTCCGTCAAGTTGGCGCTTACGAGCGTCGTCCGCTCGCCGTGCGCAAAACGGCAGGTCGGGCCGTGGGCAGCACCGCCCAAGTCAACGTGGAGCCGATCATCTATAAGGTAGAGGTGAACTAAAGTTCCGCCGTAGGTGGGACCCCCAAGCGGGTGGAGCCGCGCAGCCCCAAAGTCAGAATCCTTGTAGAAAGTGTATTGCAGGACGGATGAAAGCCTGCTTGCGCTGTCGCCGTTCATGGTGAGCTCCAGAGGAACGTGCCGAAGGGGGTGCCCAGCCAGAAGCAGCAGTGAGACGTCCGTGGGCGGACTTACGGGGGAGGGAGGCGGTGGGGGAATTGGCGGCGGCGATGGAGGAGGCGACGGAGGGGGCGGTGATGGAGGGGGTGATGGAGGAGGCGATGGCGGCAGTGACGGGGGCGGTAAGGGTGGCGGCGATGGCGGAGGAGACGGTGGCGGCGATGGCGGAGGCAAGGGCGGGGGCGATGGCGGGGGCGCTGGAGGAGGTGCGGGAGGAGTAGAGGGCGGAGGTGGGGTTGGCGGCGGAGGCGATGGGCATGGAGGCGGCGGGCTAGGCGGTGGCGGCAGTGGAGGTGGCAAGGTCGGAAGCGGTGGCGGCGGTACTATTGGAGGCGGAGGAAAAGGCGGTGGCGACGGAGGGGGTGGTGAAGGGGGTGGTGAAGGAGGCGAAGGTGGTAAGGGGCGCCCTGGGGAAGGAGGTGGAGGTGATGGCTCCGGAGGCATTGGGGAGGGTGGGGGGCTGACCCAGTCATCGGGGTACTCGGGCATCGGTGGGGCGGCAGGTGGCCTCGGCGGCGGCGCGCACCGCCGACATGTCCAGCGGCAGTTGGCACATTGTCCGTATGAACACGGGTAGCGTCTGCATCCTGGGTCGTTGTAAAAGAACCAGATACAGTTGAAGTATGGGTCTCCAAATGCCGCCACGTACCAGCTGGCGTCGTCGGCGCAGTCGGGAGGGGGCGATGGGGGGGGCGAAGGCGGAGGTGACGGTGGAGGTGGAGACGGAGGTGGCGATGGCGGCGGTGGTGATGGCGGCGGCGGAGATGGTGGCGGGGCTGGAGGTGGGGCTGGGGGCGGTGAGGGGGGAGGCGGCGAGGGTGGGGGGGGCGAGGGTGGCGGTGGCGAGGGTGGCGGTGACGGCGGTGGCGGTGAAGGTGGCGGCGGAAGCGGCGGTGAGGATGGCGGTGGCGATGGCGGTGGCGGCGATGGAGGAGGTGGTGACGGCGGAGGAGAAGGTGGCGGCGGCGCCGGCGGCAGTGGCGACGGCGGCTGAGAGGGCGGCGGGAAAGGTGGCAGCGGAGGCGGCCGAGGCGGCGAGGGAGGCTTGTCGCACGCGCCGCACGTCTCCAGACAGTGTGCCAATGCAATGCCCCCAAAGAGCGTACAGCCCGGGTCATGGATTGCAAACCAACCGCAATTGAACTGAGGAGATTGATGATACCACCCAGGTTGGTCTTGGCAGGGCGGCGGCGAGGGCGGTGCTGGTGGTTGAGGACGCGTATGGCATGTGATAGGACAGTTCTGGCAGTGGCCATATGAGCAAGGGTAGCGTGTGCATCCAGGGTCGTGAGCAGCAAACCACTCGCACGTGTACGCCGGTTGGCCACAGCAATACCAATCAGGGTCGTCAACATAAAGTGGCGGTGGTGACGGAGGCGGAGGCGATAGACCCGGCAGTGGAGGAAACTTTGGTGGGGATGGTGAAAGTGGAAGTCTAGGCGGCGCAGGAGGAGGTAAGGTTGGAGACGGCGGCATGAGCGGAGTCGGCGGCGCACGAGGTGGAGGAGGCACCCCAGGTGGCAACGGCGGTAGGAGTGATGGCCACCCGACGTCGGGCCCTGCTACGCACGATGTGCGGCTTTCGGATATTATTGCTCCTGGCGAGAGAACCTCATTGTCGATGATACACTGCAAGCCGCGAACCGTATGACCGTGCCTACTGCCTAGCTCACGGAAGCCAAAGCCCATGATATTCAGCTTTGTGCTGCCACTGCGCGGCCCACCGGCGGGCGTAATGGCGCTCACATGGATATGCTCATACCGAATGTACTCAAAGAGCCGCCCGCTGCGCGTGTAGGTTCCACCGTCGTCCACGGACACTTCAAGAGGAAGATATAATGAGCTCGCATCAACATCGGGAGGTGGGTCAGTTGCGTTGCACACCACCGCGGTGTCATTCAAGATGACTGCTGCCACGGAGTCGTTGCCGAAACGACATCTGGCGCTCGCGTTTGATGCGTACAGCCTTTGGCCGAGAACGATCACGGATGTCGTGCCGCCAAAGGGCCCACCAAGCGGCAAGATCTGCTTGATAGCCGCCATGAACGTACATGTGTCTCTGCGTCGTCTCGGGCGCGTGCCTCACCGTTCGGGACGTGCGCTTATCGTTTACATTTGGGCCGCTCGAGACAAACTTGCTTTCATGGTTGAATTCACTAGTATAAGTGAGTGAGGTGACTGAATGACGACCTGACGAGACTCGGGCGTCGGGGGACCGCGCGAGTCTCGCCGCGGCCCGCCGCGCGACGCCGACGGCCCGGGTCTCTGCAGGCGTGGCAGCCGCGACAGCCCCCGTCAGGCTCCGGCCCGCGGCCGGGTTACCCCGGAGCCGCGTCCATTGGCCGCGTCGTGCGCGACTCCAGCACCGTTTTCTCGCTAAGTTTTCTCCACTTGTCGCGTCTCGGCGTGTGTGGGGTGGGCAGGGCTCATAAAAGATGTACAGATTACGTGCGCCGTTGCTTCGTGCTGTGATTCACGGATGCTTACTTGCTTACCGCCTCGGCGCCTCCGCCACTCGCCGCCTGCTGCGCCTCGACGTGCATGTGCAGCACGCCGATCAAGTACGCCGCCACATTGGGCACCTGCAGGCTGCTCCCGGGCAGCATCTGCGCGACGAGCTGCGAATGGATGACGTCAGACGCGGGCAGCTTGGAGAGGCGCTCTACCTCCATGAACTCGAGCACGCGCCGCTTGTTGAGCAGCGCACCGATCACGAAAAAGTCAGGAAACAGTGTTGAGAGTGTGAGCAGCTCCTTGGCGAGCGGCACCTCCGCGGGGCCGGTCGCGATCGCGGTGGGGCCCTTTAGCAGCGGGACGAGATCGGCGGCGCCGGCGGCCTCGAGTCCCTTGGCGGCCAGCGAGTTTTTCGTGAAAAGCACCTGGCCACCAACCGCGGCAAGCGTGCGCCGCACCTGTTCGCTCTGGGAGGTGCCGATATTGCCCACGTTGACGACGGCGACGAGCGCGCTTTGCTCAACCTGCCGGCGCACGCGGCTGATGAGGAAATCCTTGCGCATCCGCTGCATACGCAACGCCATCGGGAGCAGCGATTGACCAAGAACCTCAGTGTCCTCACACGAGGCCCTGCCAAAGTCTGTGGAACGCCGCGCGTTACTTGTTTCAGCACGATTTGAGATCAATTTTGGGTGGCGTCGGCGCCAATTGGCATCGACTCAGACGACAAGGGAGAGCGCGCCGTTGCGGAGCAAACTTGCAGAAGTCTGCTCAGTTCAATACCAGTACCGAAGGAACAGATTGTTGACTGTCTGCACGAGCGCTCGACGGAGAGGCACACCATGCCGACGCTGCCAGCCATCTCGCCTCGCGGCAACGCGGCAGCGAGCAGCAACCGCTCCAAGAAGGTGCGTGCCTCGCGCATCGCGTCAGCCCGGGTGCTCTTCACCGAGTACACGGCGGTGATATGCACGCTGCATTCAGCATAGGCCCCTGCGTGCGTGCTCTGTGCTGGCCTACTGCGCACTCGCTCAGCGCTCTCCTGTGCCTCGTGCCTGCCTGCAGGACGCTGCTAGCCTGTCGAACTCCACTCAGTACAATGCTGCTCTGGGCGTGAGCTCGATCAAGGAGTGGATGCCTCACGATGTTGCTGAGTGGTTGTACATGCAGTCCACCAAGGAGGATTACACGCACACGTTTCTGGTGCACAACATCGACGGCCCCGCGCTGCTCGGGCTAACGCGTGAGCAGATGCTCGAGTGGAAGGTCAAGCATGCCGACGTGCAGGTCATCCTTAAGGGTGTGGTCGACCTTCGCCGGATCGCCGAGGGCAACATCGGCTGGCAACCAGGCGTCGACGACCAAGTGGGCGAGCATGTGCAGCTGCCGACCGCACCCAAAATGCCGCCAAGCAAGCCGCCGCCGCCGCGCAAGAAGCCCAAGCCCAAGCCGGCCGCAGGGCCTGCATCGCCGCGCCAAGCGGACGGCGGCGAGGTGAGCGATGGCGCAGCGCCGGCGCCGCCGGCGGCGGACACGCAGCAAACGTTTTCGCTCACCGCCGTGCCGGGGGAGGCGTCGACGGGCAGCAAGCCGCTGCGGCGCAGCGCGGACGCGGGCCAAGCCTCGATGACGAGCCTCGGCACGGCCGGCTCGCTCAAGGTGAACAGCCCGTCCTATCTGAAGAAGATGATGGGCGAGCTGCACAACGACCGTGTGCCCCTGTGGAAGGAGGAGATGATTGAGCGTGTGAATCGTGCCGCGACGGCGCGCGAGGCGCACGCAAAGCTCAAGACGATGGCACTCCAGTCCGCGCCGCACTCGGCGCTCAACTCGGCGCGCCTGAGCAGCTCGAGCCGGCGCCTTCGCGCCGAGGATGGTTCGGAGATGAGCGCATCGGCGTCGAGGAGCGGCGTGCAGTCAGCGCGCGGACCCGAGTCAGTGGCTGACGATGCCGCGACCGAGATTCAGTTCAACTCGGCGCAGGCCAAGGAGATCGAGCGCAAGCTCTTCTGGTATCAGGACGCCATTAACGAGCAGGAGCTGCAGCAGCAGCTTCTCGACCAGAAGATCGAGGCACTCCTTCATGAGGAGGCGTCCCTGTTGGCACGTCGCGCGAGCGATCCGATGCTCATGAAATCGGGCACGGCGGGCCTCGAGAAGGAGCTCAACCGGAGGCAGCAGCGTGAGAAGAGCCGGCTCACGAAGGCGCTTCAGGTCACGGAGGAGCGTGTCGCCGACGCCGAGCGTTTCAACAAGGCCACCGTAGAGAACATCAATAAGATGCGCCGCGGACGTGCGCTGTTCCTGGAGCAGACGGCCAAGCTGGAGGAGCGTGTGAGCGCGATGGTGGCGGACATGAAGCACTTTAGCGTGATGGCGCACGCGAACCTGGACGAGAAGGAGAAGATCGAGTCGCGCCTCAAGCGCCAGCGGTATGAGTATTCCAATGAGATCGCTCACACGGAGCACGTCTTCGAGATGCTCGCAAATGAGCTCCAGACGCTCGATGAGAAGATCGCGCACACGAACGCAGAGGAGGATAAGTTGAGGCAGGCGGAGCGCCAGAACGCGTTCCGATCGGTGCGCCAGCAGCGCGAGGACGATCAGCGTCGTGAGCTGCGCCTCGGCTTCCTGCAGAACCACGTGCGCGGTCTGGAGATGGATTTCCAACGGCTTCACCGCATCATGGGCGTCAAGTTCTCGCCTGACAAGCCAGAGTCGGTCAACGAGATCGTGCAGGCGTCTCTCTCGCACGAGCAGCGCAATTCGAGCCTGCTCTACTACGTCGACGTGCAGAACCGGCAGATAGAGGAGGCTGAGGAGCAGCTCCAGCAGCTGGTCGACGACGAGGCAGCCCTGCTGGTGAAGCAGGCCAAGGGGAGGGAAGTGGCCGTTGTCGTGCAGGCGAAGGCGAAGGCCGAGGTTGCGAGCGTGGAGGCCATCGAGCGCCTCCGCATCAAGCGCGAGGCGGACCTCCTCGAACTGTGCCCCGTCATGCAGCGTTTGCTCGAGCAGGCGGGCGGCAGCCCACAGCAGGTGCCCGATGGAGGCATGCTTGCACTCAAGGGATGCCGCCCCGATACCCTGACCGACTTTTTGCGTCTCCTCGACGTGCGCGTGAAGGAGCTGCATCAGCATGCTGAGTCCCTGCCCACCGCCCTGGGCAGTGAGTGGCTGCGCGACTTTCTTCGGCCCAAGGAGGTTCGTGTCAACCCCACAGGGGTCATGGACCTGCGGCGCGAGCTCGAGGCGGCTGCACAGAAGCAACGGGAGGCGAAGGAGGCATTGGCCCTCCAGGATGGCCATGCCGAAGAGGAGCCCACGCTCAGCATGGATCTGCCGCCGCCCCGCGAGCTCGCGAACCCCTAGCGAACCCCTAGCGAGACAGGTCCAGCCGTGTGTGTAACGAGGACCCCGCCCCCGATTGATGTGGAGAGAGATGATAGCGAGGTCGCCAGCCGGCTCGCCTTGAAGAGTGGTCACTGGAGTCGCATGCTGAGCATTTCTTCGACGTCGTTTAAACTACATGACCGGAATCGGTTCCAGCACAGGAATCGGTTACAAGACCGTGAAATGAGAGATGATATGAAGACCTCGACGCTGCCACCTCTCTCGCCGAGGCTGATCGTAATTTCCGGAAAAGACGGCCAACCGCACTATAGCCTGCAGCTAGCGGGCACCGATCGGATTTTGCTCTCCGCTGCGTCCGCATATCAGCTGGCGGCAGTGAGCGGCATGTGCGACTTGGTCGGGCTCTCGCCGACGCCCACCGTGCCGAGCGAGGCAAGTCTGGTACCGCCTGTATTATCGAAGCAGCCGCAGCCTGCGCCCGGGCGTCCAACAGCTGGGCCACTCCATCCTCCACCAGCGCCCGCGCTTCCTCCGGCTGCACCGCCTCCACCACCTCCGCCACCTCCACCTCCACCATCTCAGCCACCTACCGTGCACCGGTCGCGTATCGCACCGAGCACGATTCCGATCGAGGATCCACTCGACGATGACATAGCAAAGCTCGAGTCTGACCTCGCGAAGCTGCCGATCACCTCTGCCGTGAACACGCGTAGCATTGTCAAAGCGGCCTTGGCGACGAACACGCAGTGGCCAGCTAAGGATCCTGCAATAGCCAGCCGATTCCAACGCAATCAAGAGGCGGCGGCGAGGGCGGAGGCAGCGAGGGTGGAGGCGGAGGCGGAGGAGGCGAGGTTCAGTGCGAAGCCGCTTGTCGAGGCAGAGACGCCACTTCGCTCGTTTCCGATCAGCCCTCCGGTCGTCGCGCTAGGCTCACGGCCACCTCGCCGATTCGGCAGTGCCACGCACGTCGCAAGTGGCTCGTCAAGTGGCTCGTCCACCAACCTCAAGTCTCTAACGAGCTGCGAGCCAGTCCGCGATGCGACGCTGACGAACTCAAGTCCCTTGACGAACCTCTCGCCGGCCCGCACGAAGGCACGAGAGTCCCTGGACAGGGAGGCTGGCGAGAACGATGAGGGCTCCGGGGGTGCATCTGCCGCAGAGATGCGCAATCGCCATCGGAAGCTTGAGGCAGAGATTGCGCAGATGCTCAAGCAGTCAAGGGAGCTGCAGGCATTGCTGAGCGCTGGGGCGACAGCTGTGTCAGAAGCGCGCCTGAAATACAGGCGGCTCGAGGCGGAGCTCGTGAAGATGGAGGCGAAGGAGCTCGAGCTGCAGCGTCAAATTGAGAGCAAGCATAAGGAGGTTGAGCTGGAAAAGCGCAGAGCCAAGCGGGTGACTAGCGAAGTACGCGATCTCGAGGCACATCTCGACGAGCAGCTCAAGGTGCGGACGGACCGGCTTGCGGCGCAGCTCGAGCTCGCGGACCGTCTCGAAGCTCAGCTCAAGGAGAGACCGCCCGACGTCGAGGTGGCTTTGCGACGGCGCGTAGCTGAGCTCGAGGCCGAGCTGCAGAGAGCTTGCGGGGGTGCCGGCGCGGGCAAGAACGCGACGATCATCAGAGGTTCAGCCTCATTTTCCATCGACGACCCGCGAGCACGGGATCTGTTTGCCGAGCTGCGGCGCACCGTTCTCAAGCGCGGGATGCCACGAGTGATAGATCTCTTTCGCCGGTTCGACGTGGACGGATCGGGCAAGATCGACAGCGATGAGTTCCGCAAGGCGATGCAGGCGCTCGAACTCGCCTGGCCCGTCGAGGACATGGACCTGCTCTTCCGGTCCGTCGACCGCGACGGGAGCGGCTCGATCGAGTACAAAGAGCTCAATAAACTGCTGCGGCAGGGCGCTGACGTGCAACTTGATGCCGCGCTGAAGCCTGGGGCTGTCGAGATCATGAAGAAGCAGACGTCGCCCAAGCGAGCCCGCAGCCAAGCGCCATCTGGTCCGTTGAAGGCGGTGACGATCGAGGGGCTACGCGCCGCGCTAACGGCCAATAGCACGCGCGTCATCGACGCCTTCCGCAAGCTTGACAAAGACGGCGATGGCACGATCACGAAGGCAGAGTTCCGCGGCGCGCTGCCTCTTCTCGGCTTCGATGCTAGCCGCACCGACCTGACCGATGAACTCTTCAAGACGCTCGACTCGGACGGCGGAGGCACGATTAGTTTCGATGAGCTCAACCAGAAGCTTCGGCAGGGCGCCGGGGTCGAGCTCGCCGCCGAGCTTAAGGCAGGTGCAGTTGGCGCGATTGAGCTCAAGGCGAGGAACAAGATCGCGCCTGGCTCGTCGCACCGACATCTGCTCGGCGAGCAAGGGTCGTCGATCGTACTCAAGAAGGTGACCGTTGCGGGCGTGCGCGAGGCGCTCGCCGCGAGCTACTCGCGCGTCATCGACTTCTTCAAACTCATGGACAAGAACGGCGATGGCGCGGTGACGAAGCACGAGTTTCGAGCGGGGCTGGGGCTACTCGGCATCGAAGAGAGCCAGGCGAACATGGACGCCATCGATGCGCTCTTCGACTCGTTCGACATGGACGGGAGCGGCGAACTCACCTTCAACGAGCTCAAGACGATCCTGCGGTACGAGGCGGCACGGCTGGATAAGAAGAAGGAGGTTGGTGAAGAATACCTTGGTGACGAAAGAGCCGCTGAGAGCTGACGCCAGCGCGTTGGATTCACTTTGAAAGTTATCTTCAGAGAAGTAGCTCGAGTATATACGTAACGGCTAACGCGTCTCCTTGCGAAAACGATCAGGGCATGACGCAGCCAGCATTGGACGCAGCGGACCGCCCGGCGTTAACCCCGTTATCCCGCCCGAGCCAGGTGCCACACTAGGACTAGCCGAGCGAAATTCAAATTGAGTAGTCCGAGACGCGAGAGAACGAGTACTCAGTACTTGTGCTGACCGAGGTGTGCGGAGCCGACCTTTGAGACGGTGAGCGGTGAAAGCGGGCCCGCGACGAAACTGACTTGAAGTGCAAACCCTTCCCCGCGAGAACTCACGAGCTCACGAGGTCGATCACAGACAGGCCCTGGAATGGGTGGTGAGACGGTGGTGATTGCCATGGTGCATCCCTTGCTGGCTCTGCTCGTGAGCACAAGCAGCTACCAGCACTCTGGATACGTCTGCAACAAGAGCCCACATCACGCTGCAGCCAGCATTGCCGCTGCCGCGAGCTCTGTGCATCCTTTCTCCTACCGCAGCGGTAGCGTGCATATGAGCATCAAGGTGCAGCGCGAGGACATGGAGACTTCTGGCCGGTCGCGGGCCGAGGTGGCCGTCGGGCTCAACACCGCCGATTGGTTGCGTGAGGTTGACAAGACGCGTTCGAGTGCCGTCACTGCCGTTCGCGTGCGCCACATCCTCGTGCAGACGGAGAGCCTTGCCGCCGAGCTTCGTGACCAGCTTCGTGCGGGCGGTGACTTCGGCAAGCTCGCGGAGGCTGTCTCGGGCTGCGCGCACACGCGCGAGAAGGGCGGCGAGGTGGGGTGGTCGGCGACGAACGACGAGCACCTTGACGAGATCGTACCGCGCGATGTGCGTGCGGCGGCGATGCACATGAAGCCAGGAGACGTCGCAGTGCTCTGCTCGGGCCTAGGACAGCATGTCGTGCAGGTGGTGGACGTCTTTCAGACGCTGCACATCGAGTCCGCGCCCCGCACGCGTGGACTCCCCGGGGTCGGTTTCAAGCCGCGCCCGCTGATCGAACTGCTCCGGGCCTCGCGGGAGGACAAACGGGGCTTGCGCGAGCTCGCGAGTGTGACCAGCGGTAGCAGCAGCAGCAGCGGTGGGAGCGGCAGCAGCAGCAGCAGCAGCAGCCGACGAGCTCTCGATGTTCTGGCCAGCAGCCTCGACGTCGACCTCTATCCTAGGACCAGCAGCAGCAGCAGCGGCAGCGGGGCCGAGGGGCCCATCGGCGGCGGATCAACGGCCGCGGGCGCCGCTCTCGCGCCTCGCGACGTGGGCGGCTCCCTGGCGGGCGCGCCCGCGCCTTTGCGCACGCTCTCGTACTCCATGGAGTCAATGGGCTGCCAGATGAACTCTGCCGACGCGGAGCGCATGGAGGGGCAGCTGCGCGCGCTTGGCTTTGCGAAGGCGACCGATCCGGCGGACGCGCACGTGGTGGTGATCAACACATGCTCGATCCGCGAGCATGCCGAGGAGAAGCTGTACTCGCACCTGGGGCCGACCGCGATCCGCAAGCGCAACGGAGAGGATGTGGCCATTGTCGTCGCCGGTTGTGTCGCGCAGCAGGAGGGCGAGGAGCTCCTTCGCCGTATACCCGAGATAGATATGGTCATGGGGCCTCAGTATGCCAACCGGCTGGGCGACCTTCTCGAGGGCGTCTTCAACGGCAACCAGATCGTGGCGACGGCACCCACGCACATCATGGAGGATCTGACGCAGCCCCAGCGCTCCTCAACCGTGTGCGCGTGGGTCAACGTCATCTACGGCTGCAATGAGAGGTGTACCTATTGCGTGGTCCCCACTACACGCGGGGCTGAGCAGTCTCGTCCCCGCGATGCTATCAAGGCCGAGGTGCAGGCGCTGGTGGAGCAGGGCTATCGCGAGGTGACGCTCCTCGGCCAGAATATTGACTCGTGGGGGCGCGACCTCTCGCCCTCCCAAAAGTTCGCCGACCTGCTGCGCGAAATCGGACAGACGGCCGGCCTCTCGCGGCTGCGCTTCGTTACGTCGCACCCCCGGTACATGTCGCCGCGCGTCATCGACGCGGTTGCCGAGACGCCCGCGCTGTGCGAGATGTTCCACATCCCGTTTCAGTCGGGCGACGACGACATCCTTAAGGCCATGGCGCGCGGGTACACCGCCGCTCAGTATGTGCGCCTCGTCGAGCGCATCCGCGAGCGCTTGCCCGACGCTGCCATCACCGCCGATGCGATCGTCGGCTTTCCAGGCGAGACGGAGGAGCAGTTCCAGAACACGCTGCGCCTGATGGAGGCGGTCAAGTTTGACCAGCTCAACACCGCGGCCTACTCGCCGCGCCCCCACACGCCCGCAGCCCTATGGGAAGATCAGGTGGAGGAGAAGGTCAAGAAGGAGCGGTTACAGATCATCAACCGGCTCGCGGCCGAGCACGCGCTCGAGCGACGCCAGCGCTATCTCGGGCGCGTCGAGGAAGTGCTTGTCGAGATGCGCAACCCGAAACACCCCGCACAGGTCAAGGGTCGTAACCGTCAGGGGTGCCCCGTCTTCTTCGAAGGGGACATCGACGAGCTCCTGGGCAAGCTCGTGCCGGTGCGCATCGTCGAGGCGCTCGCTTACTCGCTCGTGGGCGAGAGGGTGGCCGAGCGCTTCGCGGGCGGCCGGTATGCCGACAACGGCGAGGCAGCCGTCATCGAGGCGTGAGCGCCCGATGGCGCCGGTGTGGTGATGCATTACGCGTACACAGAAGTGTGGCACATCCCGAGATGGTCTGGACACTGCTTGAGATGTTGAACTTTGCACTTAGAGCTTTGGTTGAGGAGGTTGACGGGAGACGCCAGGTGGCGCATCGTCGTGTCTCGTGTGACCGGCTGGCGCGGCTGTTACGTACGTTGTTAACGTTTAAACGTTCTACGTTGGTTGTCACCTCGGTCGCCAGACGCCACCGGCGGTGCGCCGCGGGTGGGCGCGGGTTAAAAGTTGAGAAAAACGATGAAACGTTACCGGTTAGTCAGTTCATGATCTCGACGCTGCGCTCCCAGGTCGGCTTCGCCGCGGCTGTTGCGCATGCCCGCCTCCGCCTCTCACGCCTTGAGCTTATCGGGGGCTCTGGCCGCGCACTGCCGGCCGCTACGCGTCTGCCGCGCGCGCCTTCATTTCGCCGACCGCCT
>ERZ761574.474-NODE-474-length-28125-cov-66.869469_pt1 | contig 28125 bp, 19 predicted proteins | sample MGYA00374950_ERZ761574 | MGnify/ENA primary metagenome ERZ761574 (study PRJEB28895, sample SAMN07631631) | mixed culture metagenome | isolation source: Freshwater growth medium | place: USA: Seattle, Washington | collected 2016-10-03 ... | reverse complement strand
AGTGAGAAGTGCGAGATGAGTGCGACATCATCAATTGGCAACAACTGGAGGGATTTGTATACATGCATTTGTTTTTGTATCTTTTGAATGTGTACAGCTCATCAAGCAAGCTTAATGGAATTAGATACTTACAGTAACGCGTTGACGACTTTCAGTAACTTTTGACACTCATGCATGCATGTCTCTTTGATGAGAAACTGCACAAATGATCCGGATCTGTTGAAGAAACTCTAAGCCGGCTCGCGACTAACTTGTCGACCTAACTCGTCACCCCGCCCTCCCTCTCTCATGCCGTCCCATTCCAAGGAGCTCACCGTTCGGCATGGACGACAGCTAACCAGCGACTCTGCCCAGCTGGCGCTCGGAGATAGCAACACGTGCGCGTACTCGACGGCACTCAAGTGCTGGGGCACCAACTCGGAGGGCCAGCTCGGCGACGGCACAGAAGGCACGGGCGCGGACAATCGCTACACCCCGACCACGATCAACGTCGGCGGCACCGTCGGACTGCTGACGCTCGGATCGGGCCACGCGTGCGCATATGTGACGTACGGCGGCGGCGCCCTCAAGTGCTGGGGCTGGAACTGCTATGGCCAGCTCGGTGACGGCACAAAGACCGATCGCCGCACCCCGACCACGATCAACGTCGGCGGCCCCGTCGGGCTGCTGGCGCTCGGAAATGACCACACGTGCGCGTACGTGACGGCCGGAGCCGGAGCCCTCAGGTGCTGGGGCTTGAACAACCACGGCCAGCTCGGCGACGGCAAGACGACCGATCGCTACACACCGACCACGATCGACGTCGGCGGCCCCGTTGGGCTGCTGGCGCTCGGATCGGCCCATACGTGCGCGTACGTGACGGCCGGCGCCAGAGCTCTCAAGTGCTGGGGCTTGAACAACCACGGCCAGCTCGGCGACGGCACGACAACCGATCGCTACACCCCGACCACGATCGACGTCGGCGGCTTCGTCGGGCTGCTGGCGCTCGGAGGTCGACAGCTCGGAAAAGGCTTCACGTGCGCGTACGTGACGGTCAGCGCCGGAGCCCTCAAGTGCTGGGGCTCGAACAACTACGGTCAGCTCGGCGACGGCACGAAGACCGATCGCCTCACCCCGACCACGATCAACTTCGGCGGCCCCGTCGGGATGCTGGCGCTCGGAGGTCAACACACGTGCGCGTACGTGAAGGTCGGCGCCGGAGCCCTCAAGTGCTGGGGCTTGAACAACTACGGCCAGCTCGGCGACGGCACGACGACCAATCGCCTCACCCCTGACTCGTTCCCAGGGCTAGCCCTTCCACCCCCCTCGCCGCCGCCTTCGCCCCCCTCGCCGCCGCCTTCCCCCCCCTTGCCGCCGCCGCCTTCGCCCCCCTCGCCGCCGCCTTCGCCCCCCTTGCCGCCGCCCGCGCCCCCCGACATCACCCTCATCCCCACGACCATCTCCTCCTCCAACGCCCCCACGGCCATCGCCTTTGTCGGCGCCGCGCTCTCTGATGGCGTGACGTGCACCTTCCTTCCCACGGGCGATGACACGTGCGCAGGCGCCGCGGCCGGCCGGATCTTCCCGACCGGCGGCGTGCTCTCGGGCGGCTCGCTCGACGTGCGCCTCAGCGGCCCGATGTCCTACAAGCTCTGCGTCGCGCCGGCCGGCTCGGCCGCGAGCCTCGACGCTCACTTCACGTACGTGAGCTCCGTTAAGCTCACCGTCACGATCTCTCCGCCGCCCCCTCCGCCGCCCCCTCTGCCGCCCCCTCCATCGCCCCCTCCGTCGCCCCCTCAGGCGACGTTGGTTTTTTTAATGTCCCCCTCTCCCGACAAGGGCATGGACATCGGCCTCATCGCAGGCGTCGGCGGCGGCGTCCTCCTTCTCATGACCGGCCTCTGCGGGCTGGCTTGGAAATGGCGCCGAAGGAAAGCATCTCCTAGCAGCAGGGGACTTGAGCTGCGGCATGTACAGGGGCAAGTGCTGTGTCCCGTCCGTCTGCTCGAATGAGGAGACCACAGTTAGAGACCAGATGCGCGAGATGAGTGCGAGACGGCAGGTGCGACGATCCAGCGGCACTTTTGTTAGCACGTCTGTAGCGGCACTCATGCGCGGACGCGAGCAACCTGAACTAGGCAGATCGTGAAGATGGGCACCACATGTGGTGGGCACACGTTGAACTCTCTCCCGAGCACACACATACATGTTGACACACACGTGTGAGGTGGGCACACCTTCCCGCTCGCTATCTCGCTTCCCGCTCGCGCTCGCTCCCGAGCTCTCACAGCACCGATGGCCGGCGATGGGGTCGGGTCTATACACCTGCTCCGCCCCCGTCGCTGTGTGCGACTTTATGCACCGGACATAGACCCAAGACCGGAGACCACGCCCACCTAATATACGCCTTCCGCGTTCAGAGCTCAGAGGTGTAAGAGCAGGTCGGAGGCCGAACCGCGGGAACGGCCGGATGACACGAGCCGTGAGCCGAGCACGGTCGTCGCGGCGGACATCGACATGCTTGCGTTTTAGCCGTTGACTTTGAGTCCTGTCTCATGCGCATACACTTCAAAATATCGCGGCTGCAAACGTGACTCGTGGTGCACAGTGGTCTGGCGCCACGCCACATGACATACATACGCGACTGTACCGACTAGTAGCGCCTGGCCTGGCGCCTGGACAGCGCTTGAAGCGGGAACTCGCTCAGCCCGCCGGGCCGAAACCCCGCGAGGAGCTCCAGATCAGTCAGGAGCTCGTCCTCGCGCTCCGATGATGGAGGAACATGAACAGTACGTTGGTTCGTTCCATCTTCCATGGCGTCCGAGGTCGTCGTAAAGTTGAGATGATGCTCACTCATCGCGTCCTCATGCTCCATGATCAAGCTCATGCCTTCATCTTTCCAAGGGAGGCCCCCATATCCACCGTCGCGCTGAGCTGCCGCCGTACCAGAGACGCGCGTACATGTACCGGACACCGTGCTGCTTGTCGGATATTGGTGCATCGGAGTGTTGAGACTCACTCCTGTTGAGCCCTGGTCCGCTGCCGAAAGAGGTTCTGCTGATCGCGTGCCCGTGAGCTCACGTGATAAGCTAAAGGCACTGAACATCATCGCGGGGCCATTAGATGAGCTCGACAGCAACGGCCGAACGGCGGGTTGCGGCTCCATCACGGAGCGCTGGCGGAGGCGAGCGTCTGCTCGGCAGGAGGCCACATATGTCTCCCACGCGTGCATCTTCGTCGCCGTGGCGGCCGCGGCGCGGGCGCGGCGCTCAAGTAAGTCACGGCATGTAGCGGACATCGAGGAGAGCGACGGCGCCGACGTTTGTACGAAGGTCGAATGTGGAACAAAGAAAGTTGGAATCGCAGAAAGTTGGGAAAGTCCGCACTTCGCGATCGTAGCATCGTAGCATGCATCCAAGTTCATGCAATTCACGCGTTCATTTCGCACGCTCACTGTCGTTTGTTATCCGTACCCGACCGCACGCGTGGTCTCCGCGTCCCTACCTACTAATTCGTACGCTGCCCGCCCGAGCTGCTGGGGTTGATGCAGCCCCCTCGGTGGCAGCTCGGACCTGCTCGTGCGGCACCCGGCAGCGGCATCTTCCCGTGGCGCCAAGGGCGGAACCGCTCTCAGGTCAGGCGGAGCCCGCGCGTCGGGCACCGTAATCTCGGCCGCCATCGCCACCACCGTGCTCGGCGCGAGGAGATAGAGCGGCACTGTTGATGCTCGTGCCGGAGCTGGCGTCATTGCCGCCGCCGCCGTGTTATTAGATGCGGTGGCGCGCGGTCGCGGCGAGCCAGCACTGGCCGCGCGCTGGTGGCTCATCTCCTCCTCCACCTGCCTCCGCTTCATCCACTCGTGCCTCGTGGCGGCGGCGGCGGCGGCGGCCTCTCGGGCGGCACGACTCGCCTCCGTGGCCGGCGTTCCCACAGCGGTCCATCGCGGGGCAGCAGCGCTCAACTCAGCGCTCCGCGCCCCCAGCGCCACCACGCCGAGCCCCAGACACGCGGCCGCCGCCGTCGATGAGGCGCCCGGAGGCGAGGCGCCTTGCAGAGGCGACATTGGCAGAGGTGAGATGCACGCGAGCGGCGACGGCCGTGCAGGCAGCGGCATCGATGGACGCGCAGGCAGGGTGTGCGCTGGTGCGGCGTCCTCTGGCTCAGCAGGCATCCCTGCCACGCACCGGCGCCACTCACCATGTTCAGCAAAAAAGGCGTGAGGAGAAGGCTCCGGAAGAGACGGCACGGATGGAGGCGGCAGCTCGAGTGCCGATGGCGGCTCGGGCAGTGGCGGTAGCGGCAGCGGCACTTGGACAGGCGGCAGCCCACAGCTGGGCGCCTGACACCATCTCGTGGCCTCGTCCACCGACGCGGCGCGCGTCGTCTCGGGCGCACCCCGCGTCGTCTCGGGCGCACCGTCGCGTGCGTGCGCGCGCAGGCGGTGCCGGTTGCGTGCTTCGACCTCGATGACGCCCTTGGCACCCACCTGCAGCGCCGCCGCCAGCTGCACGTCGGCACCACGGCGTAAGAGCCTGTCCAGCTCATGGAAGTCGAGGGTCCCACTACGGTCGGCGTCGAGGGCGTCGAACATCCCCTCCATCTCGGCAGCGCCGTACTGAGGCAGCCCGAGCATCGACAGCACCTGCGCACACTCCGAGCGCGATATGCGCCCATCTCCATTGCGGTCAAAGGAGCGGAACACGTCCATCACGCGCGGCAGGTTCTGTAGAAGCTGTGCGCGGATCTCCATGCGCATCTGGTCTGTCGGCCGCTCGCCCACAGATGGTGGCGTCGGTCGCTCGCCCACAGATGGTGGCGTCGGCCGCTCGCCCACAGATGGTGGCGTCGGCCGCTCGCCCACAGATGGTGGCGTCGGCCGCTCGCCCACAGATGGTGGGTTTGGGCTTTTGGGCGGCTGGTGCACACGGCGTGTCGTGGGCACCTTCGGCGTCGCGCCGTGCGTGGGTGAGGGCGCAGGCGCGGCTGGCGACGGGACCTGCGGCGTCCCGTGGCAGTTGCAGCTGGTACGAAAATCAGCCAATTGGTCTCGTATCCTCTGCTCGCGCGCTTGCCTCAGCTCCATCGAGGTCTTCAGGTGCTGCATCGAAAGGACCGTGGGTGCGTACGCAGCGCGCGGCACTGCAGGGTCAGCCGCGTGAGCCATGGCGGCGGAGGTGGCGGCTGCTGCGCATCTGGCCGTGCGGGTGCTCCTACCGGTTGCCGCAGGGTTGCTTTCCTGGAGCTGACGCGCTGCACACTCAGCAAGCAGGTCGGCGAGCTCGCGGCTGAGCTTGTGAGCTTCGACCTCCCCCTCCCACGTTTCCACGTCGTGGACCGAATCGTGCTGCTGCTGCTGCTCGAATTCGAGTAGTCGCTGCGCGTGCGATCGCAAGGTAAGGAGTTCTTGCGCCGCCAGCGTGGACTCATGAGTGGGCCACTGTGCCGCTTGTGATGTGAGCAGGCGCTGTGCGTGCTGTTGTAAGGCATGGAGCTCGTGTGGTGTCAGCGTAGGTTCGTGAGCGGAGGGCTGTGGCGGATGTGGTGGTGAAGGAGGCCGCGTTGGTGATCGTAGTGGTGGTGGTGACGGTTGAGGCTCCGGCGAATGCAATCGATGACGCTGTCGATGCTGCTCGTAAGCGAGCAGCTGCCGCGCGGTCAGGCGAAGCTGTGCTTCGTTGACGACCGTCTCGCTCAAGCTCATGGACAATTGGAAGGTGCGAGGGACGCCGTACCGCGAGCCTCCCGACATGCGAACGTTACACCTCGACCAAAAGAGGCAGAAGATTTTGCACGAAATCGCGAGAAAGTTACGTCACGTGTGATCCACAATCTCAATGCCCTAGACATCCCTGCGACACGGCGTCGTGTTGAGCGCCCGAACGGCGCTGGCTGAATGCGGTCGCGGGATCAGCGAGAGAAAATCCGGGCGAGCTTTGATCGGGCGAGCTTTGATCGCTGGCCGGGTCGATGTCAAGAAACCACGAGAACGCGTTGCAGTGCACGATCAACGCCGAGGCACTGACGAACTCCGAGTACACCGACATGATGTGCACGTACCTCCTCTCCCACCACTGGAAGGACATTGTCGCCATCCTCAACGACCAAAACACCTCCACCGCAAAGCACCACTCGATCGCCGTCAACTGCCTTGATCTCATTTGGGACATTTCGGCCCTCGGCGCGCTACTGCTCCATCACCCGGGCAAGCTGCAGGAGCCCATGGATGAGGCCATTCGCATGGCACAGCAGCGGGTGCAAGAGCGTGGTGACGAGGACCTCGACTTCATGGCGCAGCCCAAGGAGAGCGTCCACCTGCGCCTGCACCACCTTCCGTGCTGCAAAGAGCTGTGCAAGCCGACGGTCACTTCCATCCGTGCGGCCGACATCAACCGGCTCCTCTCGGTGTCGGGCACGGTCATCCGCACGGGCGTCGTCAAGATGGTGCACCAGCGGCGCGAGTACATGTGCACCAAGTGCAAGCATCGCTTCGCCGTCGAGTGCGACCTTGAGCAGCGCAACTCGATGCCGCTGCCGCTAGAGTGCCCATCCGACGGCCTCGCGGCTAGGCCCTGCGCCGGCTTCAAGTTCGAGCCGGTGCCAGGCACCGAGGTGTGCCGAGACTACCAGGAGGTGCGTATCCAGGAGCAAGTGCATCGACTCACGGTCGGCGCCATCCCGCGCTCGATCACGCTCATCCTGCAAGACGACCTCGTGGACCGGTGCAAGCCGGGCGACGACGTGACCGTCGTCGGCGTGCTGCGCAAGCGTTGGCGGCCCCTCGCGAAGGACCAGCGGCCCGATGTCGAGCTCGCGATCACGGCTGAGCACGTGCGCGTGCGCAATGAGGAGCGCGGTGTCGACCACGTGTCGCGCGAGCTCCAGATGGAGTTCCAGGAGTTTTGGGGGCGCCACGCGGGGCGTGAGCTCGTGGCGCGCGACTGGTTGCTGCATCAGATGTGCCCGAGCCTCTCAGGCATGTACCTGGTCAAGCTGGCGACGCTGCTCACGCTCATAGGGGGTGTGGGCCACACGGACAGCAGCGGCATGCGTGTACGCGGCGAGTCGCACATGCTTCTGGTGGGCGACGCGGGTGTGGGCAAGTCGCAGGTACTCCGGTACGCTGCCAAGCTCTCGCCGCGGAGGATGTGGGCATCGCGCAGGGACCTTGCATGCATGTGCTCACCACGGCGCCCTGCCCTTCCCCACAGGTACGCTGCCAAGCTCTCGCCGCGCTCGGTGCTCACCACAGGCATTGGCTCGACCGCCGCCGGCCTCACGTGCACCGCCGTCAAAGACACGAGCGGTGAGTGGATGCTCGAGGCGGGAGCCCTGGTGCTTGCTGACGGCGGCTTGTGCTGCGTCGACGAGTTCGACTCAATCAAGAATGATGAGCGCACCGCCGTCCTCGAGGCCATGGAGCAGCAGACGATCTCCGTCGCCAAGGCAGGCATGGTGTGCAAGCTGCGCACCAAGTGCACCGTCATCGCCGCGACCAACCCCAAGAGCGGCAAGATGGACAAGCACGTGGCGCTGCACTCGCAGACGGGCCTCTCGACGCCGCTCATCTCGCGCTTCGACATCGTGCTGCTCCTCTCTGACGCGCATGATGACGATCGAGACAAGCGCATCTCGGCGCACATCCTAGCCGCAACCGCCGCCGCGCCGGGCGCGGCCCCTGCCGCCGCCGCCGCCGCCGCCTCCTCCTCGTCGGCGTGCAGCAGGGAAGAGGCGTGGCCGCTTGACAAGCTGCGCAAGTACATTGAGTACGTCAAGGCCACGCGGCTGCCCACGCTCAGTGAGCCCGCGCAGCGCGTGCTGCAGGCGTACTACTCGCGTATGCGCGCCACAGCAGACCGCGATGCCTCGCGCTCGACGATCCGCATGCTCGAGGCGCTCGTGCGGCTGGCACAGGCGCACGCACGCCTCATGTTCCAGCACGAGGTGAGCTTGGTCGACGCGTGCCACGCCATACTCCTGATGGAGGGCGCGCAGAATTCGCCCGACATCGTCGGGAACGACTTCTCGGTCCTCAAGTCCGAGTTCCCAACCGACCCGATGACGGAGTACGTGCACTTCGAGAAGCACGTCCTCGCGCAGCTCGGGCTGGATGGAGGCGGAGGCACGTCGCCTGCCAAAGGCGCCAAGGGCCCCGCGTGGCACGCACAGCAGTTTGGCGACAACGAGGGTGACAAGCGGGATGGAAGCGACGTCAAGCGTGCGCGCCACGGCCCACTTGATGACTACATGCTGGGTGGTGGGGCGCCGCCGGCAGCGGCAGGACCAGGAGCGCGACCGGGCTTCACCGGTTTCCATTAGAAACATTTGTGTGGCCGGCCAGCTCCGTGTGAGTTTTCCGATGTTGATCCGATGTAGGACCGTTAATCGAGTTCAGAAACAATCTTGCTAAGGATGTTCAGGCTGGGATCGCGTAGGTGTCCAACATGATCATTTTAACTCAACGCGCTGCACGCTGCAGCTGTGCATAACGTAAGTAGCTAAAACCGCGAGATGGGACCCCGGCAACGCGTCGGATCTGCAGGATCTACTGAGGCTACAGCTGTCCTTGTAGGTTCCGGCACGTGCGCCATTTCGTTACGAAGCGAACGGTCGCGACCGGCACGAGGTTTCGCCCCGATGGCGGTGCGCAAACCCCAGGCAAAAGCAGCGCGTCAGCAAGGGACGATCGACCTTATTCTTGCAGGCGGTACGCCTGGGATGCTCAAGGTCTCCTGTGCGTGTGAATGAGGTATTCTCAAGGTCTCCTGCGCGAGTGAATGAGGGATGCTCAGTGTCTCCTGCGCGTGTGAATGAGGGATGCTCAAGGTCTCCTCGTCGACTTCGCCCTCGCACAGGAGCGATGCGCACGTCGTGTCGCCGCCGAACGTGCCGCCGGCAGTGCCACGCGCCACTCTGGCCGTGTGCGCATGCCCCTCAGGACCATCGCTGCTCTCGCCTAGGGTGACGTGCAGCTCGTGAGCACGCTTGAGAGCACCGAGCATGGAGCGGCCCGCAAAGCGCGTGCGCTGCCCCTGCTCGTCGCACATGACGATTTCCAAGCCGTCGGCGGTTGCGTGCTCGCTCCCTGGCACGGCAGCGGCGGCGCGCATGAGCGTAGCTCGCAACTGTGGAAGGCTTTCCACCTTGGACAGGTCGACCACACATGCCCACGGCTGCAGCCGCGGCTCGCCCGGTTTTGTTAAGCGCGCCGATTCAAAGTAGACCTTCTTGAGAGATGCACGGCCACATCCCAAGCGGTAGCGGGTAGTAGCCACACCAAGCACGAAAAGTACCGCGAGCGTCAGCGAGGAGATGCCACCGTGCGCAGCGGGAGGAGCATCCCCTTCGTTGAGCCCCTCCCCCCTGCTTCCCGTGGCCAGCTTTGCGCCGCCAAGCTCCGCAGCCACGCCGGCGTCGAGGAGGGCGGCCGTCTCAAGGCTCGGCGGCGCTGCGACGCGTGCCAGGCTGCCATCGGATCCCGATAGGCTGAGCCGTTCGAACGTAGGCCGCTCGGCTATGCCGCCGACGGCGACTACGCCAACGGCCGTGTCAAGGCTGGCGGTGAGGCGGTTTGGCTCGTAGAGTGCCGACGAGGGCGAGTCGACAAGCTGCACGAGCTGGGCCAGTAGCCTCGCGGGCACGCGCCATCGGGCGCCAGCGAGGAAGTCGAGGGTGCACGATTGGCCTCCGACGGCCACTTCGACAGCCGCCACCTGCTCTGCCGGCGCGCCTAAAACTTCGCCCACATCCCTCGCCCAGCGCGCCCCTGTCGCATCAGTGCCGGGTGCGGGCGGGCGGCGGAGGCGCAGCTGCACACGAAGCGCACCCTCTATCACACTGGGCGGCGGTGGCAGGCGAAGTGGCGCAGAGGGACGCGAGGGCAGCGACCAGCCGCCTGCGACCAGGATGGTGCGGAAGACGCAGCTTCGCGTACACGCAAGTCGGCTGACAGTGGCCCAGCCACCTACACCGACACCCGCCCCGCCACCGTCCGCTCCACTGCCGGCCGCCCCGCCGTCTGCCCCGCCGTCCGCCCCGCCAAAGCCGACGCGCGCCTCGCCGAGCGTCTCCCATGGGATGACGTTGCTCTCTGTACGCACGTCCACTCGCCAGCGCAGCGGCAGCCGGCACGCACGCGCGATCTCGGGCACATTCCACTCGAGCCGAACCGCATCGGAGCTCAATGCTCGAGCGCGCGGCGCCGAGAGGATCTCCTCACCCTCGAGCGTTGGTAGCGTGGGGAGAGTCGCACTCGACCATTCGGAGACGCCCATGGCCGTTCGCACGCGCGCTCGGAATTCGTACGCGCGCAGCGGATCGAGGCGTGTGATGTGCACCTTGCTGGCCGGCGGACCACCACCGCGCCACGCCCATGCCGTGTTCGGTGCGGCGATCGGTGAGGCGCTCGGTACAGCGCGGTGCTCGAGCTCCATCACAGCGCCATTCTCGCCGCCGCAGCCGCTAGCTAGCGGGGGCAGCTCCACCACGGCGGTCGTGCACCGCTGCCCGCCGCCATCGCCGTCGAAGCGAACCTTTGGCGCTAAGGGCCGATCGGGCGGGCCGCGGTCGTTGGTGCGGGCGGTGGTCGGCGGCGAGGATGGGCCCCAGCCTGCCGTGCTGAACGCCTGCACGGTGAAAAGGTAGTTGGCGCCGGGCGTGAGGCCGTCCACACTCGTCGTGAGCCCGCCGACCTGCCGCGATGACCAGCCGGCCGTCAAGCCGGCTGGCCTCACGCGCCCGCTGCCGTCAGCAAGGGCTCCGTCCGCCGTCGAGTCCGCGCTGCTCTCCGCAGAGTCAGCCATCGCCAGCGTTTCGTCTCCTTCGCCGAGATTCTCGCCGAGCTCCGCCTCTCGCGTCGCGCGCCACCGCAGCTTATAGCGAGTGGCGCCGGCCGCGCCGTCCCACTCCAACGTGACCACGCTGCACCCCATGGAGATGACTCGAGGTGGATCGAGAAGTGCGTGAGGCGGCGGGAAGGGCGAGGGCGGTGAGGGCGGCGGCGAGGGCGGCGGAGGAGGAGACTTTCCGGGGGCACGCGGCGGGTGCGGCGGCGGCGGTGGATAGGGCGGCATTGGTGGCAATCGTAGCGCTCGGCACGAGATCTGGACAGATCCAGGGGCTTTGATGGCGGCCAGGGCGGCCCCAGCGGTGTAACCGATCGCGGGCGTGACCACAGCTGTGAAGACCATACGGCCAAGGGTGTCTCCCGCCTCGCCAAGCGCAAAATTGGCACGTTTGCCGCCAAAGGAGCTGATGACGGCGTGGGAGGCCGCCTTGGGCACAAGGCGGCTGACTGCGTCCGAGTTGATGGCGAGGGCGATTGTCTGGCGTGGCACCCATACTGCTGGCGTGACGGAGGCAGACAACGTCTGCGTGGACGACCTGGTGACCTCAAACTTGGCGCCGGCGCAGGGATTGCCCACGACAACGCTCGGCGGCACGGTGGGCGTGGGCCCCTTGGCCTTGATGAGGAAAGAGTTGGCCGGGCCAGGGATGCTGTCGAGTTTGAAGGTGGCGCTCGAGCCGGTGGAATTAAAGAGGGTCGCATGGTGCACGGACACGATGGCGGTGGGCCCACGGGCCGGTGCGAATTCAAGGTGCACTGCCTGCAGCTTCTTCCACACGGGCACCTTGACCGTGGCGGACCACAGCTCGGAGGAGAAGCTGCGCGAGAGCACGAAGCTCGAGCCGCCTGGCGGTGGTGGCGGCGGCGAGGGCTGCGGCGGTTGCGGCGGCGGCCTCGGCTCCGGAGGATGGGAGGGAGGAGGTGGCGGAGGCGAGGGCGGCGGTGGGGGTGGCGACGGCGGAAATGGAAGCGAGGGCGGGAGCGGCGAGCGTGGCGATGGCGGTGGCCGCAGTGGCGGCGGCGGCGGCGGCGGCGGCAGCCTTGGTGGGGCTGGTGGTGGAGGGGGCGGCGAGGGCGGTGGTGGCGGGCGGTTGCAATGTCGATTGACACATGGAATGCATAGATCCACCACCGCGTGGCCATTGGCCTCAAACTTGAACGAATGCCCGAACTGGCTCGTCAGCTCGAATTCGGTCGTCGTCCGCGTCGTGCGCCTGAGCGAAGCTTGCCATACACGCGTCACCTTGACCGCGACCCCAAAGTCGATGAGCAACCTCTGCCCTAGTGCCCAGTTCTCGACCGTTACGTCAGCAGTGAACGAGTGATCAGTGCTAGTTGCACCGGTGGCGGAGAGCGCAAAGCTTGCGCCGAGGCACGCGGCTGGCGGCGGCGGTTGCTGCGGCCCCATCGGAAATTGCGGCGGCAACGGCGGGGGCGGAGGCTTATGGCGCTTGCCCTCGCACGTGAGCGCGGGTATGGACGGCATGGGCCCACCTCGCGCTTTGAAGCCGATCTCCGTGTTGCGACCACCACTGAGCACGAGAGTGGCCCGTGGCCCATGGCGGGCTTCAGCCTTGTCGGCATAGCGCGCGTTCCACAAACTGTAGATCTCGACCGGTAGCGAGCCCCAGTCGAGGGTTACCAAGCCGTCTTGCACCCATGTCGATAGCTTGACTCGCGCTCGCCACTGTATCTCGCCGCCGTCGCTGCGGCCGAGATCCTGCTTGTCGTCTGGCATGATCTCCACCTCGCCGACGCCAAAGGCGCCGCCGCACCGCGTGTGTGCGTAAATCGCATTGCGCTTGTCGGCCGAGGCTGCACACGCCACTGCGTCGGCAGTGAGGCGCACATACTGTGGTCCGGTGGCGAAGCGGGTTGCGCACTGACAGAACTCTGCTTGGACAGCGAACCATGGAGTGTGCTCGCACGCCTGTGCGCATTGCACGAGTGACAGCCGCCCACGGGTCATTGCTCGGGACGTCGCTTCCTCCCAAGTCTCCAGTCCAAGGTCATGTTCCATGTCGTCCACAAAGCAGCCAACATAGGTGTAAGCAGGTGGTGGCAGCGGAGGTGACGCAATGGCGGAAGGCGGATGCACAACCTGTTGCGCTCTGCTCAGTGCCGCCTTCGTCTTGATCGGCTGCGCGGAGCCACTGGCCATAAGCACGAGCGAGAGCATGATTGTGCACTTGCACTTCTTCACGACGCGCAGGCAAGCACAACTTCCAGACTCCCTCACGCCCACAGCCGCGGTCACCGTCGGCTGTGATGACGCCGCGAAGGAGCGCCCGTTACGAATCGTCTACCCAAAGCGAACTCCCCTGTTACGATGTGCAACGCATGCGCCGTTTGGCGAGAACGTTGGTGCACACCTCTCCGCGAGCCTCGCGTAGCGCCCTCGTGGGCGCGAACCCACACCTGCGCAGCACGCGCCCGTCGCAGCGCGCGATACCCGGTACTTCACACTTTTGCACGACCCATGCTAATCCTACCCATCGCAATCTCGACGGCGTTTGTCGCGCCTTCGACCTTTGACCTTGGACACAGAGATTTCAGCGGGGCCAGTTCAAGCCTCACGCGGACGCAATGGCGACTTCCTGCAGGGATTTCCTCTGTTGCAGTAGCACGACCTGCTGGTGGCAAGCGGGCACAGCGGCGTTTTGGACGAGAGGCGCTCGCCGCTAAGGGCGTTGCTGGCATGGTGCTACTCCGCTTTGCATACAGCAGCCCGCTATCAGCCGCTTTGGCCATCGCCCTGAGTTTTGTGGTTGCTGTCGCACCCGTCGGGTCTGTTGAAGCAGTGCTGCTTGCTGGCCTGCTATGCTTGCTGGGGACCGCCTCGTACTGGCCCGCCAATGTGTTGGTATACGCGCTCTCCTCAGCTGGCGCGGCTGGCTGCCTCAACGGGTGTCTGATGTGGTGGGAGAAACGGCGCCGGCAAAGCAAGCCAGGCCAACGTCGAGGAGATCGCCGCAGCAAGAAGGACCGGCTCTCGAATGCGCCGGACACTGTGCCCGAGGACGAAAGCGGCGGGCTGCTCGCGCTGGCCGCTGGTGCCATCCTGGCTGCCATTTTCGGCGCGCTAGGCTAGCCGCTTCGCGAGTAACCCACACTAGCATGAGTCGCGTCGCGGACGCGTGTGAATCGTCCGGATGCGGCGTCGGCGGTGCGTCACTCTTCGCGCGCACCGCACGGATGGCCCTAACGCGGTTCAGCATCATATCTCGTGGGACGTGGCAGAGATCCGGCAGGAAAAGGCTGAACACAGTGTAAGTGAAGTGTGGTCCCCGATACCTGATTTTTGCGCTCGCGTGACCCTCAGTGAACCCTCTATACTGCGCTGCCCAGTGCCCGCACCTCCGACCCAGAGCAACATCAAACCTGTGTTCGGCCCGGCTGGCCGCTCCTTCAGCATTCGTCTGACTTCGCCGGGCTCGAACCTTGCACGCAGCGCTCGACCTCCTCGAACTTCGCGCGAGACCGTTGGTCGGCCTCCTGACCCTTGAGGAACCCGAGACTCGCACTGCGTATGTGCAGGCGCACCCATGACTGTGGAAGCACAGCGCCCCTCCTCCGTCCAGCTGCCACGCGCCGGTTGCGCGTGCCTACTGCCGCATAGCAGACGTCTGGCACATCTTGAACTGGTCGAACATGCGCTGGCACATCTCCATGTTGTCCTGCGTCTGGGCCATGCACGCGAGGAACTGCTGCGTCTCGAAGGCGCACGCCTGCGGAGCCGCCATCGGTGCGCTGGGCGCGCCCGCGGCCGGAGCCTCGCCGCGGCCGGACAACGATCCCGAGATTGCGTTGCCGAGCATGGAGCCCGCCACCGAGCCGGCCATCGAGGAGCCGAAGGTGCCCATCATCGAGGGACCCTGTGGCTGACTCATCATCGGTGGCGGCGCGGCCGGCGCGAAGGTGCGCGCCGGCGGTGGAGCGGCTGCGCACACGCGCGAGATCGGTCCGCGTCAGATGGCCGGCAGGAATGCAGGCGGGAGCGCAGGCTGGAGCGCAGGCAGGTGTGCAGGCAGGAGCGCTGGCATTTCAGTGCAATCAACACACACCAGGACGTGCCGGCGGAGGAGCCGGGCTGCTACCCTTGTTGGAGCGACCGAAACCCATGATGTGCTCGCGAGTGTATCTGCGGTCATCGTAGAGCAAAGAAAACAGTCAAGAATATTGAGCGCGCGCGCCGCCGCGCGAGAGGGCGCCGCGCGGCGATCGCGAGCACCGCGACTTTCCTGAGAGAGCTTCCAGAGATCGACTGTGTTTCGAAGCAAAATAGTTTGCCGAAATGACGAAACAGGTGGCTTGCATGGCTGTGGGCCTCCGAGCCGGGGGAGATGCTCGAACGGTCGCGTTTCCATGTGCGATGATTTTGCAATCACACTGGCCGTCCAACATTGCAAAAATGTTGGACGCCTCCTCCTCTGTTGGCCAGTCTTCTCATTCGACTCGTCTGCGCGAGGAAGTGGACTTTCTCGCACGTGTCGAGGCGGCCGAAAGGAGGGATGGGGTGGGACCCGCTTACGCGCAGAGCGTGGCGCGCAGGACGGCGGCAGATTCGGCTGACACCACGGCCAAACCTGTTGGCAGCGGTGAGACGAAAGTCGCCGCGGTACATGGCAGCAGCAGCAGTAACAGCTACGGAGGTGGAAATCGTGTGTCACCTCTACGCGTGACGCCGTCGCGGGAACACCGAATATTCGACGAAACGGGCGGTCACAGACCAGAGGTCCTGACACGGAAGGCTGCCAAGCTGGAGACCAAGGGGCTCGCAAAGGGCACACCTCGTCCAGGTGTCAAGGGCACGCCTCGTCCGGGCATCGGGGCGCCCGTGCGAGGTCCCGGCAGCATGCGCGGGTAGCAGAGTCGTCGTTCGTCAGCAGCGACGGCAGAGGCAGCAGCAGCATGTGAGATACCATTCCAAGAGCTCAGCAAGTCCCACACGTTTGGGCTCAGTCAGATCATGCATGATTCAGTTGTGAGCGCGCCGGGACGGGAGCCCGCGCCCGTACGGATGTGCATGGACATCTTGTATACGACGTCCTCTGCCCAGTCAGCTCGAGAGCTCTCTCTGCGCAGATACTCGTCTGTGACTGTGCACCGCGACTCACGATGCGCGATGCGTGATGGTACCTGCAGCACGGCGAAACTCAATACCCCGTACTATGCCGTGCGTATGTTCCTGTGACCATAGATTGTGAAGAGAGTCAGGTATGCGTTACACCGAAGCGATTTAAATCTCCGGGGGCGCGCCGCGAGCCGAGTGCGCCCGGCGCTTCCGCCTTCCCGGCGCGCGCGGGACGCAGACCCGCGCCGGGCGCCGGGCGGCGGCGGGCGAAGCCCCGGGTCACTCCCTGTAGGCGTAGCGCCGGCTGCGGCTCGTTCCGCGTTCGCTTGACGCTGAGCCCCGCACGGAGGGTCCCACGCAGGCTCTTCCATGTGAGGCTCTTCGCTCTAACGACCGGACTCGCGTCCCGTCGTTCGTCGACAGGTAGCTTGGTGTGTTAGAAATCTCTCTCGATGCACGATGGGTTCGAGCCCACGCCCATACTCGCGCCGCGGCGGGCCGCTTCGTGTGCGCCGTAATAATGCGGCAATCATACTTTCCGCGGTTCTCGTCGGACCGACCCAACCGGACCGCATCGCATGTGGATTTGTGCGGAGGCGAGTGCGCACGCACGCGAATCGCGCGATGCAATACGCGTGGACACTCAGCTAAACAGAGGACTCACTCTCAGAGTCCTCGCCCTGGAGTCCTTGAGGGTGAGTCTGGTTGATCTCATCAAGGGCGACGTGTCCGTCTCGGCGGCAGCCGGTGACTCATCGCGCTGCCCGCGCAGGAAGAGGCGCAGGTTGGTGACAGGCCCTCGGTCGTAGGGCGCGTACTCAGCCCATTCCTGGCTTCGCCGATGACCACAGAGCGGCGGGGTGGGCGGATGGCTCGTCCCCGCGCGGCGCATCCAATCGACTTGCTCGCGGGTGGTCAGATTGAACGAGGCGAGGTACACATGCATGGCCAGGAGCGGGGTGAGCATGAGCAGGAGTACCAGCACGAGTGGCACGCCGCCCAGGGCGAGCCAGACGCGCCCGAGGCTCGCCTCTAGCAGGTCGAGCTGATCGACTCGGGTCTCGAGCACGACTCCCCCGAGGGGTCGGGGAAGGTTGTGCAAGAACGCCGCTGACCAGCTGCGAAAGGGCGCCGGTGCACCGCACGCGTACATGGTGCAGCCCCAGAGCAGCACCGCGAACTCGCCGCAGAGCAGCATGCCGAGGAAGTTCGGGTGGTTGTTGACGCCCAAAGCTGTGCCCACCCATGGGCAATCGTGGTCAAAGCAGCGAATGGCACCCTTGCACAGCTTGCTGTACGCGGCGCGTGGTGGCAGCACGAGCTCGGAGCGCTCGCAGAAGCCCGAGGGCGTCATGCTCCCGACGGGCATCTTCTCGTAGCCTCTCCAATAGCGCTCCGCGTGTTCGGGATCCGCCCCCTTTACAAAGCCGGGCTCCGTGCATACGACGCGCGCCCACTGTGCCCAATAGCCAGCGTAGGGCACGAAAAAGATGTACGCGGGCAGCGCGGCCGCGCCGATCGCGCTCGGTACGGCGCTCGGCAAGAATGCCGACACGTGCATCAAGCCGGCCGCGAGCACCAGGCCCACGAGGAGTGGCGCCATGAAGGGCACCGGCGGGCCAGGCTTCAATGACGCGTACGAGCGCGACGTGCACAGGATCACGAGCGCGCCCGCACTGATCAGCGCTGCCGACAGCCACAGGGCCGTCCCCAGCGGCGCGCCACACGCGAGCAGCAAATAGGGCACCGGAGGCATTGAAGCCACAAGCAAGTGCTTCCACGTGGCACGCAACGGCCAAGGCGCGGGAGCGGAGCTCGCCGGAATCTCCCGGACGGGTGATCGTGCCATGAAGGCAAACATGCGTGGATCGAGCGAGCGCTCCCCCCGCACGTACCCGAGCGCCCTGTAGTCGAGCTCATCGCCTCCGATCTTCGGACCATAATTGAGCCCGAGCGCCTCGGCGACGTCGTGTGCGCCCTCCCTGGCAGCGCACACGGCCGGGGTCTCGCCCACGCCATTGAGCGCACGCAGATGAGGGCGCACGCTCGTACCGTGCACGAGGTACAGCAAGATCGCATGGTCGCTCTTGACCAGGTGGAGCGGGGTGTTCCCGTCCTTGTCGACGGCTCCCACGTCCGCGTTCCACTTTCCAAGAAGGTACTTGACCGAAGGGGCGTGCTGAGAGACCACTCCCCAGTGCAGCGCAGTGCGGCCGTGCCCGTCGACCGCCTCGACAAGCGCCGCGTCGGCACGGAAGAGGGCACCGAGCGCCGCGGGCCGTCCGTACTGAGCCGCGAGACTTATCGCCGTCTGGCCGCCTTCTTGCGTTTTGGCGTGCGGAGATGCCCCGTGCAGAAGCAGCAGGTCGACAAGCGCAGCGTTCCCGTGCATGCATGCATGCATGAGTGCCGTGACTCCCGAATTATCCGCGGCGTCAACCGTGGCGCCTTCACGCAAAAGCAACCGGCACGCGTCGATCATGCCCGCCGACGCGGCCAGTGAGAGCGCTGTGTAGCCCTCGGGGGTGGCTACATTGGCATGCAGCGGCGCGTGCTTGCGCAGCACGTCCAAATCTCCGCGCAGCGCCGCAAGGTGCATGGCAGTAACGTCGTCCGATGCGATCATATCTAGTATATCCGTTCATCAACAAGTTTTCAAAAACCACGTGTTCTGCCGGCCTTCTCCACTCGGCGAAGCAGCGCCTCGGCAAGTTGCAGACGAGAGTTCGCCATTTTTGCGAGTTATTCCTGTGAACAAAACCTCCACAAGACTCTCCGACCTTCACATGTCATCCAGCGCATGCATTTCCTGTTAGTTGGAAAAACAAGGCCCATTGCGCATGGCGACAACAACCTATGGGCCTGCTTCGCCCATCTACGGCCATCGCAACCATCAGCTCGATGCTGTGTGTCCTTATCGGCCTTCCAGCTACGCTTTATGTCATCGGACCGCCACCCCAGGGAGCAGCGGCCGGGGCTGAGGCAGCGCTTCTCGCGATTGAACCTGCACACAAACCAGTTATGTCCCCGCACGGCCTCCACAGTGCCACGCACCCTCAAGCTGCGCCGCTACTACCTGTTGTGAAGGCGCGTGGCAGCACAGCCGAGCCTTCCAACGACGGCCCCTGCAAGCGGGCTTGCACGGGCTTTGCCAAAGCAGACGCTGAGGCTATCATGAAGATGCACAGCATGACGCTGCCGCGGTGCTGTGCCAGCGATGGACTCTCCTCCGAGTGGATGGCCGATGCCACGAGCGCCAACAAGAGCGTGCTCGACTACCTCTACCCACCCTCGCCGCGCGATGCGTGGAAGAGAGGCAGCATCGAGTCCGTCTGGCGACCGGTGAGCCGCAGCTGTCGTCTTGTGCCCGCGGCGTGCTACTGCTTCCACGTCAAGGGCTCACCGATCAAGGCTGAGAATCCAGATGCGTGGCGCGATTCTGTCTCGATCGCCAACAACCCGAGCGGCAAGCGCAAGTGCGAGCTCTGCAAGAACTTCAACAACTGCTCGTGCCTCGCGCCTAGCAAGCGCGGCGCCGCTGGGATCAGCGGAATGAGCACGCAGCCGGTCCCCGGCTGCCTCTTCGGCGACATGCGCCCGGGCAAGCTGCTTGCGGTCATCGGAGCGTGCCGCCGGCTGGGCATCACGCACATTATCGAAGAGGGGCGGTACGGCGGCCTCTCAGCGTACGTGTATGCGCTGCATGGCTTCAAGGTCACCTCGGTTGAGCTGCTGCCAATCGACTTTGTAGCGAGTGCTCTCCGCGAGTCCGCGCCCTCGATCGTGCACGCGGTAGGCGACGGCTCGGTCCTCGTGCCCGAGCTCGTACGCAAGGCATCCCACACCGAGCGGCTTGCCGTCATCTTCGACGGCGAGAAGCGGCACAAGGCGTATCGGACCTACAAGAAGATCTCCGACCGCGTACACCTTGCCATCTTCGACGACTCCTTTCACGAACGCTTCCACAACTTCCTCGATAGTCACCGAGAGACGGCGTGGCACACCAACCTCGACTCGGCCTTTCTGGGTGCCCACGGCCCCGTGCAGGACCTCGAGCAGCTTCGGCCGTTTGAGACGACCTTGCGCCACGCTGCCACGAATCTGATGCAGCAGCGGCCAGAGCTCGCGGCGCAAAAAGGGCCACTCAAAAAGGAGCGCGAACGCCTCATCGACGAGCGCGGCCGGCTGAATTTGCCGCCTGGTGGGCTGCAGAGCATGGCCTACTACCACTTCGTGCTAGTGCGCGGCGGCGCTTGGAAGGACGGCGACGAGCTCTGGTGATGCTCACTACCCTTATCTTTTAAAATGCGATGATGACTCAAAAGTAGATAAGACACGATATGAGACATGTAATCATGTAAACGAAACGACAAACGTCTGCCGCTGCGCACTGCGGAGGTGCCTGTGGGTCTGAATCTTAAGAGTAAAGAGAGAACCCTTATTCTTCACGAGTACGGGCGGACATACAGAACCGCGCCGCCCCAGAGCTGTCCATGGAGCCCCCTCGCCTGTTCCGGTTTCACAAGGGTGGCGGCTGCACGCGCCCCTGCAATGCTGATGTAGCTGCTGTAGCTGCAGTCGTCCGCGCTCCAGGGAGTGCCAACTGCAGGCGGTAAGGCACGGGGGCAGTTGGTGTGAACGGTCGCAAAGCGCCCGTGGTCGATGGGCGCACGCCCACTCCCGACTTCGGCCTAATAGCTGCCCACGCCGAGCTCAGTGGGTGCAGTGGCTCGATCGCCACAGTCTGCAAGGGCTTGGCCGACCCCACGTTGCCGCCATCTTGCAGAGCCACTGCCTGGTGCGCGCTCGTGAAGAAGCCGTTGTGCAGCGCGGTGGGCTTCTCGCGCACGGCAACGTTCGTGGTGGAGACGCGAGTGCCCAAGCTGATTCCGGTACGGGCTCGCTCATGTGGCACCAAGGTCTTGCTCGCCTGCAAGCTTCGCTCGTGTGGCACTAAGCTCTTCGAAGCTTTGATGTACACACGAGGCGCGCTGCGTCTCTGCGCGGCAAGCAAGTAGGCCGCTGCCGACGCGAGCGCAGGAGGAGGCGGTGCGAGCCACGACGGAGCTGGAACACCACACGACTCTGTTTCGAGCTGTTGAGCGGCGGACGCCCAACTGAGCGATGGCGGCCGGTGACCACGAGCGCGAGGCTCACGGGCCAGGTCTGCACCACGTGGCTCCGGCTGGGTCTCAGCTCGAGATGGCTCGCGTGCGGGATTGCAGATTGCAGATGTGCGAGATTGCGGAGATTGCAGCTCGCGTGCGGGATGCTCGCGGAATTCGTCAGCATCGTGTGGCTCCAGCAGCGCCTCAGCTCGATACTCCGCCGTGACATCTGCGCGCACGTTAGACCTCTTCCACTCCCGCGCCTCTGCTCGCGCCTTTGCGCTCGCCTTGGCGCTCGCCTCGGCCACCGCAAGTTCATGTGCCCTTGCTGCGAGCAGCTTCGTGTGTGCCCTCACCTCCGTCTCCACACGTACGGCCGCCAGTCGAGCGTAGATGTGACTGCAATCTCCGCTGAGACGCGTGGCGACACTTGGGACGAAAGATGGCATCCCTTCGAAATGCCTCTCGACTTGAGCGACAAGCCCATCTGCCATCGTAGACGCAGTGGCCCTTGCGCTGCCAGCAGTGGCCGACTCGCCTGTGCCTTCGGCGTCCTCGCTGCCCAGGGAGGACTCGGGAGCGAAAGTGTGGCTGGTCGTGCAAGGACGGATCACGCGCCGGACAGAAGCCGAGGCTGTTCCAGCAGAGGCGCTGCGAGCCGCTTCCGTGACGGACGCAGGCGCGGCAACAGCGGAGGCAGCCATGGTCGGTGAACCAGGCTCAGATGCATTCTCCGACGACGAGGAAGAGGTGGCGGTAGCGGACGTGGTCAGCCTAGGGACGTCCCAGGTAGTCTTTCCAGCAGGATCGGCAAAATAAGGGCGACCACTTGCTGGATCGATGTACCGGGACCAACCCAAAGGCAGAGGGATACTCGTCTGTGCCACACTCGCCGCAGGGGTGGTGGTGGTGGTGCCCAAAGGCAGAGGGATACTCGTCTGTGCCACACTCGCCGCAGGGGTGGTGGTGGTGGTAGTGGTGGTGGTGGTGGTGGTGGTGTGCGCATGTCCTACCTTCGCCGCCGATGGCGCCATCACCACTATCACTTCAGCCGCTGGAGCCATCACCGCCATCGTTGAGGACCTGGCCGCCTGGGCCCCAGGCGTCTGTGGGGAATTCGTCTGAACCGTGGTGGTATCTGCAGCAACTGGAGCGAACGCGGCTGTCGCGGAGCCGGACACCACTGCTGCCGTTGGAGACTCCTTGTCGCTCGCGCGTGCCCTTGAGGACTCCGGCAGAGTGGGAGGGGGGCGACAGCTGTGCGCCACTGCTGCATCCATCTTGGAAGCGGCCTGACACGAAACAGCGGGCAGCACTTGTATGAGGCCTCCGATAGACGCGGCAGTGACGCTTGGCGCCTCGAACACGGGCGTGATGGCTGCAGATGCTGTATTCGCTGCGCGAGCTGACGACGGAGCCGCGGTCTGCGGCCTGCTTCGCCGCTCCACAGAAAGATCGGACTGTGTGCGCACAGCGTCTGCAGAAGCACGCGGCGGCACCGACGCATACAAGCCTCCGTTGGTGGGTACTCCTCGGATCGCACACATCTCGCTGATGTGTGTATCCACCTGCTGAAGCGCTGCGAGGCATGTGCTGCGCAGCGAGATGATAGCACCTGCTAGCTTGCCGTTTTTCCGTGCCTCGGGCTCATCCAAGTTGATGCGCACAAGCTGCGTATTGAACTTGAAGGTTTGCTTGAGCAGGCGCTCTGCATGCCTACGGACCGTCGGTACCCGCAGGCCGCACCCAAGCTCAAGGATGACTAGCCGCTTCCGGCGGTCGGCCTTCAGCGCGGCCTTGACGGCGGCCTCCCATTGCCGGTAGCAGCGAGGCTGGGAGTGCCCAGGGCCGAGCGGGCCTGGAGCCTCGTCGCCCATCCATGCGTTGTCATCGAACATCAAGATGCACGGGCGTGCTAGCCGCCCGCAGTGCGGGCAATGCACGAAGTTCTCGTCAGGGTTGAGCCGTGTGCGGCGCGCATCGGAGCCCGTGCCCACTGCCACCGACGTGTCGCTCATGTCGGCGCATGTGCGGCAGTGAACATCCTCGGTGTGCACATCCTCGGTGTGCACATCCTCGGTGTGAACATCCTTGGCTCTCTCACTCGCACCGCTGGTGTCCTTGCCATAGATATCAGACTCGCCAGCATGTTCGCAGACTTCAAGATCAAGATCGCAGTCCTCCTCCTCCTCCTCCTCCTCCTCCTCCTCCTCGTCGTCGTCGTCGTCGGCATCCCAAGCCGTAGTCAGCTTGCCGCTACGCGTCGCATGTGCCGATACCGCCGCTGCAGCGTTTGACGCCGCCGCCGCTCCGTTTGGCACCGCCTCGTGCTTAGCCTCCGAAGGCCCATCCGATTGGCTCTTCGTGGCGTCCCGATAGAAGCGCGGCGCACGCATTGTGGACATGTCCAACTCGAAGCGGTGCGACTTAGGGAGCAGCCACACCGGGTGCCGGCTGAGCCGCGACTGGCTGCAAGGCAGTGAACACTGCCATCGCTGCACGTTGCCATGGATCTCAAGGATCTGCGTCTCCGCCCAGCCCGCGCGCCGGAAGAAGCAGTCAACATTGGATGTGAATACAAACCCCGCCGATGGGCCGTCGCCGCTCGCCGAGGCTTCATTGCCTCCGCTTATCGGCTCCGAATGCAGAGGCTTGGCGTCGCGTGTGGAGCGGGCCGACGAGATACGCTTCACGAGGCGACGGCCAACAACGCCGTCGCGCCAGCGGTTGATGATAGAATAGCCCTCGTGCGGTTCCGTGTCGAAATAGGAGTTGTAGCATGCGCCCCAGAAACCATAGAAGGTCTCTGGATCGCGTTGGCACCAGCCAGGCGTGCAAAGGTCGGAGTACGTAAGCGATCGCTGACGATACGGTTCGATGTCAGCAACGTCCTTGTAGACGGGCAGGCCCGAATCAGCTGAGAAGCCTGCGCCTGCACACACGAGCAAGAAGTCTGCATCCAGCAATGCCGCGGCGGCCCTTGCATACTGAGCCTTGGCCTCATCAGCCACGCAACTGCTACTGCCGTTACTCTGCGGCCGCGAGAGCTTCTTGGCTGATGTGCCAGGGCGTCGCGGGGGTTGCGAGGATGATCCTTCCTGACTCTGCGGCCGCGGCGCAGCAGCCGCGGCCGCAAGCTTGCGCCGCAATGTGGATGGCGCAGTAGGAGCAGCGACCATTTCCTGCGAACTGCCCGTTGGGGACCTCCTGGGGAAGTTGGGTGCGGAGAACTTGCCGGGCGAAACAGTTGCGCATGCTCTCGTGCAGGTGGCAGGGTGGGTGCGCGTCCGAGGACTTTCCCATGGGTCTCGGTTTTCACGTTCACACTCGCGGGCCACTCCTCTGCGGGAGACGATTGCGCGTGGTCGCGTCCGTCGGGGGTCCCTCTCGGCTGACAAAGCAGTCCTCAGCCTGCGTTGGTGTCCCATGCCGTGGCCCGCACCCGGTAAGCACACGCAAGACGCTGTCGCGGAGGCCTTCAACCTGGAGATCCGAGATACGGTTGCGAAGCTCGTCTCTGCCGGCAAGGGTCATCCAAAGCTTGTGGGTTTCCTCTCCAACGAGGACCCTGCAGGCGAAGTGTACGCGCGCATGACGAGTCGCGCGTGCGAGAAGAATGGCATTGCCTACGAGCTGCGTAGGCCAGGGCGCCACGAGCTCGAGTCCGCAGTGATTGCTGCCAACGAAGACCCGGACGTGCACGGCATTATCGTGTACTACCCCGTCTTTGGTACACAAAAGGACATGTACCTGCGCGATGTCGTCTCGTTCGAGAAAGACGTCGAAGGCCTCAATCACCGCTATCGCTACGCCCTCTACCACAACATCCGGACGCTCGACGAGTACAGAGGGTGCTCGTACGCTCTGGGCGCTGCCTCTGCCGTTGAACCGAAAAAGTGCGTGTTGCCCTGCACGCCACTTGCATGCGTCAAGCTGCTCGAGGACCTCGGTGCGTATGACAAGGCAGCTCCTGTCCGAAAGCAGCTCGCTGGGCGCACGTGCATCGTGTTCAACCGCTCAGAGGTCGTCGGCCGGCCGCTCGCCGCGATGCTCGCCAATGACGGCGCAACAGTCTATTCGGTGGATGAGCACGGCATGCAGGTGTTCACGGCAGGCGCCGTCTCGGGCACAATCAAGGTGGAGGAGACGAGCGTGGAGCAAAAAGATGCGCTCGCCTCTGCCGATGTGGTCATCTCGGGCGTCCCAGTCAAGAGCTTCACAATCGCCGCTGACGCGATGAAGCCTGGCGCCATCGCCATCAACGTCTCCCAGCACATGAACTTTGGTCCAGGCGTCGAGGAGCGCTGCGCGCTCGTGCCTGCCATTGGCAAAGTCACCATCGCCATCCTCGCGCGCAACCTGCTGCGGCTGCATACCAACTTCCACTCGCTCGCCGCGAAGGAGGAATCGGCGAGGAACGCCGCGACCGACACGGCCGGCAGTGCTGCGGTGCCCGCAGCCGCGTCGCTCACCGCCGCTTTCGCCGCCGGCGCTGCGCTCACACTCATAGCGGTCGCGGTCTCCCGCCGTTGAGTTGAGCTCAAACGCTGATACATCATGCGAGACATCAAAGACATCACATACACAAGTAGGTGGATGACTCGTCATTGACAATGAGGGCGATGCCCAGAGCTGCATGGATTTAATAAATTGACACGTGCGTGGCGCATTCTGAGCTTGGCCCAATGGGCTGCTCTGCTGCGTGTTTGTTTTCGAAAACGCCGTCTTGAGCACAATAATGCCCTCAATGGCGCCGGGAAAGCTACGGGAGCCGCTGCTGTCCGGCGAGGCCGCGGAGGCTTCTGCAGGCGCTGCGGCTGCCGCGCGTTTACCACCTGCTGCGTGGGCCGAGTTCACTGATCCGAACGGTCGCGGGCTCGCAGTGCTCACGGGTTTCTTGCTCGGCGTCTCTTGCTCAGTGACACCGCTCTTGCTTCTGCTGTTGCCATCTGCAGCGCCGTGGGCTGTGTACTTTTTGCTCCTCATCTGCTTTCACATGTCGGAGTACCTACTGACTGCTGCGTTCCGCCCGGATACGCTCGGATTCGACAATTTCCTGCTCAACCACTCTGTGCTCTACCAAGTCATGGTTGCCCTTGCCTGGATGGAGTATTGGCTCGAGTGGGCGTTCTTCCCGTTCGCCTGGAGCGAATCGAAGCAGTGGGGCCCGCTCAGCAGCTTAGGCGCACTCGTGTGCATAGTCGGTCTGACGACACGCGCACTTGGCATGGCGACATGCTCTACCAACTTTTCGCACAAGATTGAGAGTGAGAAGCGCGCAGAGCATCAGCTCGTCACGCATGGGATCTATGCGTTCCTGCGCCATCCCGCTTACTTTGGCTTCTTCTGGTGGTCGGTGGGCACGCAGCTCCTCCTCGCGAACCCGCTGTGCTTACTTGCGTACACGGGTGCCTCGTGGTACTTTTTCTACGACCGCATTCCACACGAGGAGGAGCTCCTTCTCGAATTCTTCGGCGACGCCTACCGCACTTACAGACGCAAGACGACGATTGGCATCCCTCTCCTCGGGACTGCCATCGGCAGGGTGGAGTGACTCGTTGGGCGGCCTCGTCCCGACGTCCAGCGTGCTGCCATCGATGTGCCGAGAGGCCACGCAGCGCAACTGCACGCACCACGCAGCAATTGTGTGCTACATGCAATACCATTGGAACCTCGTCGGTCCTGTGGGAGATATGACTCCGGCTCCCGGCGCTCCCCGGTGTTTTTTTACCGGTACGTTTGCGCCAAAACTCATAATGGCGCATATACGACTACGCATTCGGCTGCCCAGTGGCCAGACAACGCTCGACGCATCCACCATGGGCGAGCTCACTGCGCATATTAACGGAGCTCTCGAGACGACCAGCTCCTACACGCTGCTCGCAGGCTACCCGCCGCAGCCGATTGAACCGCTGCCTGCTGCCGAGGAGGCGCTCTCTAATTTTCTGAAATCAGGTGACACCATCGTCGTGCGCGTCGGCGCGCCTGCTGCCGTGGCCGTACCAGTCGTGCCACCACCCGCGCCTCTTCTCAAAAGCCCTGCTCCAGAGCAGCCAGCTCCTGCTGCTGCTGCCGGCGACATGGAGGACGAGGAGATGCAGATCGCTCTAGCCCTCAGCCTTGGCCAAGCGGCGCCAGCAGGCTTCATGGCCGGCGCCGACGGCACCGACGGCGCCGAGAGAATCATGCGCCGCGTTGTCCCAGCCGACAACTCGTGCCTCTTCGCAGCAGTGGCGCACGCGATGCACGGCAGCGCAGGCCGCCGTGAGCGTGCAGACGGTCTGCGGCAGGTCGTCGCGGGCGCCGTGCGCGCTGATCCGATCCAGTTCAGTGAGGCCATGCTTGGTCAAGACCCCGATGCTTACTGCGCCTGGATCACCAGGCAAGACACATGGGGTGGGCACATAGAGCTCGCAATCCTGTCAAAGCACTTTGGCGTAGAGATTGCGGCATTCGACATCCAAACGACGCGCGTTGACGTGTACGGGCAGGGAGAGGAGTACCCGACGCGCATCCTGCTCCTGTACGACGGCGTCCACTACGACCTCCTCGTCAAGACCCTCTTCGACGGGGCGCCCGAGGAACTCGACGTGTCAGTCTTCGATGCGCACACGGTCGACGGCGCGATGGTCGAGGCTCACAGCCTCGTCGCGGAGCAACACGGGCTGCGAAAGTTTACCGACACGTCCAAGTTCACGTTGCGCTGCCTGGTCTGCCAAAAGGGCCTCGTTGGCGAGGCGGGCGCGCTCGAGCATGCCAAGAGCACCGGCCATGCGAACTTCTGCGAGTTTAAGTGAGAGCTGGATCTCTGAACACGTGGCCGAGCTTGACCGAGCTTGACCGAGCTCGACCGAGCTCGACCGAGCTCGACCGAGCTCGACCGAGCTCGACCGAGCCGTGCGAGCTCGGAGCTGGCGCCTCGCTCGCCACCGGGCCGCGATGATCTCCGAACTCGCAGATGAACAAGAGCGAGCATGGCGTCCGGATGCATCGAGGGTCTCAGCGATCTCGATGCGGCTCGTGTAACGATCTAACGAAACAAGACGAAGCAGACACTCGCCGGCGCTAACTTGATTTGCGGATACGCGTCACCACCCCCCTCTTCCGCCCAGATCCCCCTA
>ERZ761574.469-NODE-469-length-28259-cov-74.832719_pt1 | contig 28259 bp, 19 predicted proteins | sample MGYA00374950_ERZ761574 | MGnify/ENA primary metagenome ERZ761574 (study PRJEB28895, sample SAMN07631631) | mixed culture metagenome | isolation source: Freshwater growth medium | place: USA: Seattle, Washington | collected 2016-10-03 ... | reverse complement strand
CGCCGCCGCCCTCGCAGCCGCCGCCGCCGCCCTCGCCGCCGCCCTCGCCGCCGCCACCCTCGCCGCCGCCGCCCTCGCCGCCACCGCCGTTGCCATCACCTCCCTCGCTGCCGCCGCCCTCGCCACCGCTGCCCTCGCCGCCGCCGTCGCCACCTCCACCCTCACCGCCACCCTCAGCACCCCCGTCGCCCCCGTCGCTGCCTCCACACCATCCGCCACCGCTGGGCAGTCCTTTTCTGTTATCTCCGCTGACTTTCCAACCGCCGCCGCCGCCGCCGCTGCAGCCACCACCGTCCTCATCGAGCCCACCTGCCTCGCCCTTCCAGACACCTCCTTCGCCACCCTCTTGGCCACCCGCACCGCCAGGGCGTGCTTACGAAGGTTACGACGTCTATATTGTCATGCTGCTCCAGTCGTTGACTGTCGAGCAATTTGGCGACTCTGAGCGGCTTGCCCTTCGAAAAGGAGTAGCGGCTCTTCTCGGCATCCTTCAAAGCGATGGTACCGCCCCTCTGATGGTGACTTTAAGGGTGGAGCCAGCCTCCGTGCGTGCCACAGCCGTCGTCTTCGCGCCCAACCGCACCGTGGCAACAAACTACGACGTTGTGCTGGCGGCGCAGACCCCCCAAAGCCTCTCTGCCGCTATCGGGGTTCACTACACCGGCACGTCCGTGCTCACTGTGGACGCTCTCGAGGGCCCGTTTACGAGTGCGGTGGTGATGCGGCAGACGTCGCAGCTGCTCGCGTTACCTTCGCCCACTCCCCCCTCGTGCCTCGTCTTTGAAAACTGCCCTTTCGGGCTGCCGCCGCCGCTTCCCGACATTCTCTTCTTCGTACTGCTCGCGTTGGCCTTCTTCGGATCCATGCTGCTGTGGTGCTTGATCCGCCGACGCTGCCGTAACATCGAGCAGCAGCGCAAGGCGCAGATGGCGCAACGTGCGGCGCAGGAGACGACGGCGGCAGTGTCGCTGCAAGCGAGTGCACGCTCCTTGCTGGCGAAGCGGACACGGAAGCGGGCGTACGCCGCAGCGGAGGAACGCGAGGCGGCGGCGACGCGGTTACAGGCCCTTGTGCGCCGCACGCTGCAGGTGCGCAAGATGAAGCGTGATTTGGCCGCCACGTTGAAGGCGGCGCGCCTGGAGCGGGCGGCGAGGGCGGCGACCACTCTGCAAAGGGGAGTGCGCATGACCGCGCACAGGCGAGCCGTACGCGGGCGCGCAGTAGAGGCCAAGCTTGCCCACATGCGCTCGCTCGCGGAGTCGGTTGTTCAAACACACGCGCGTCGGTGGCTTGAGGCGCACCGATTGCGCCGGTCGCGCGGCGATTCGGTGTACCGGCGCGTACGTGCTCATTGGCTGAGGATGAGCCGCCGCGGTCAACGGCTGCAGCACCTCGTCATCCGTTGGCGAGCGATGGCAGACGCTGTGCTCGAAGCGCCACCTGAGGCGCCAGCCGATGCGCCGCTGCGCGAGGTGGCTGTGGGTCTCTGGCAGGTTTTGTGGCGGTCGCTTGTCTTGCTGAGGATCGTCCCTGCGACGCCCCCGAGGCGACTCAAACACACATTGCTTTGCCGGCTGCGCCTCGCTGCGCTGGCCGGTCGTCCTCGGCCCAACGCGCGACCTTCGCCTTCCAGAGCTCTGCCGTTGCTCCGCGAGTTGAGGGGGCAGCTCCTCACGTACAAGAGTCAATCCTATCGCTCGCCAAGTAGCCAGGGGGCCTCTGGCCGATCGTTCAGCAGCAGTCCGGGTTGGAGCCCACTGCCCCCCTTTGCCGACAGACTGGCCCCCTTTCCCGCGGGCGATGCGTTCACACCGCCGACAGTGGGCTCGTCGGCGAGCGCCTCGCGTGCCGGCAGCTCAAGAACGCTGCCACAGCGGGCTGGTCGCTTCATTGTCATGGATTTCATGTCGAGCAGCGGCTCTCGCGAGTCGGCCGATTGCATGGCGTCTGCTGGCCTCACCCCCACCACCCTCTTCAACAAGGCCCAGCTCCCAAACGCGAGTGGCTACCTGAGTGCAGCGTGGGCGTGCTCCCTCCGCCGCGAGGGCCTCAAATTCACAATGATGGACATGGCCAGCGCGCAAATCCCAAACCAAAAGCAATACGTCGCCGATCGAAACGTCGAGCTCGGTCACACTCGCGATACGTCAATCGGCCAATTTCTGGAGACGGCCGAAGTTCAAAAGCTCGTCACCCTCCACAACCCCGACGCGCCAAATACCGATCCATCGTGGCTCGCTGGCCCAGGTTCATTCAACCAATGGCATGCGTACTTCCAGCGCACCCTTGAGCAAGCGCACGAACACGGCCGTGTCCACATCATGATCGTGAACACCGTGACATTGGAAGCGCTCCACGACATTGCAAGCGGCCGCCACTGGTTCGTTGTCGCGTGGTTTATCGAACCAGAGCCAGCAGTCCAGCCAGCAGTCCAGCCAGCTTGGAGCCCCGCGGCTACGACCTTCCGCTCATCTGATGTACACTCACCACCGTCGCGCATGCTCTCCAGTCACGGAGGCGTCCATGAGCTTCGAAGGTCGTCGGTGGACCTCCATCGGGCGTCGGCGCGCCCTGACTTGCCGCATGCCGATGTGACGAGCACGATGCCTCAGGCCCAGCGTCTCCCACCACCCGAACATCGTGTTCCAGCGCCCAAGAGAAGCAGCAGCCGTGCCATCACAGCCACCACCACCACCACAACGATGGGCGCCACTGCCGACAGACGAGCCCCCTTTGCCGCGGGCGATGCGTTCACACCGCCGACAGTGGGCTCGTCGGCGAGCGCCTCGTGTGCCGGCAGCTCGAGAGTCCAACCAGCAGCCATCCGCCGTAGCCCCACACTGAGCAAGCGCGGAAGCGACGCGTCTCACACAGGCGCTGCAATATCCGAGGGGGGGGCTGTGCCGAGCGTCGACATGCCACGCTCCAGCCGCTCAAGGTCCGAGGTCGTGCCGAATCGCGTGCCAACTGTCACGACGCTCGATGTTGCATCCTCCGATGCGGCGGGCGTACTCGCGCCACCGTCCGGGACGAGCGCTCGCGCCGTCTCGGCACGCCAAAGAGTGCCGTTCCTCGGGTATACGCGCGAGAGGGTGGCAGCGCATACGGAGGCGCAGACGAATGATCGGAGAGGGCCGCCTGCTGTGCTGAGCAGGGGCCACAGCCACGCCGCCTCTGTGCACGTGTGACGGCGCTTGCCCTGATGATGGGGGGCATTGACGGCGCTTGACCTGATGATGGGGGGCATGGTCCTCAGCAATGGCGAGAGCACGTACGGCGCGGAACATCTCCACCTTACAAGATACAACAACAGTCAGTTCGCTTCAAGAGTCTTGAGCAAGAAAGCGTATGAAGTATCCGTGAGAGCACGACCGTTCGTTCTCCCGCCGCGCACCAACGAGACACAGTTTACGGCTGTACGGTACAAGAGAGGGTCTGGCGCCGACGATGCGCGTTTGAGATAGCGACATCATGGATACTCGGGTACCGTCATGGGTACCGTACAGCGAATATTTATCCGACCGTACCGACCGCGGTAGGCGGATTAATAGAGCTTGCAGGGGCAGGACAGGAGCCGCGGCTCTAGTGACAATCTAGGGTGAGTACTCATGCATACTATAGCGTCTATAGCGAGTCGAAGAGCGTATTTTTCACATCACTCATTCACTCTCGATAAAGATTAAGCCGTTCGATTCACCAGCAGATGAATGCCCTGCAACGCAGTACACAGGTCGGAGGCCTGGCGTGCTTTACGGCACGCCGCGATGGTGGCTTTCGAGTCGACCCGACGTGAGGGCTCATACTCGCAGGGGACCAGCGTCCCATCGATACGCTTCGACACGCACGCACGAGGACTCGTCGAAAATTCCGTGCAAGACCGCACGGGCTCAAGCAACGCACAAGAACCAAGTTGCGAGCTGTGATTGCCGTGCAGGTCGCCAGCAAGCTGCCAGTGCGTTGACGGTCCTGGCGATGCGCCTAGGCCGTGCCACGCGCCAATCCTTCCAACTCGCCGTGCGCCAACTGGGTGCCCCCAGAGCGCGTTGAGCAGTGCGTCGACCCACGCCTCCAGCACGCCCGATGGTTGGCAATAGTGGCTGCAGTCTGCGGCAGGGCCTAACCTGCTGCTGCCAGCCAGCACGCCCGTGGCGGAGTTTTTGGCCAGCTGTGCCACCGTCTGGTAAGTCTGTCTAATATGATCGAGATGGTTGTCCCACCGCGAAACGGTCATGTTCCAAATAAAGACGACGGGCATATGCTTGTCAAGCTGATGAAGCAAAGACTCGCGCACCACATGGCGCTTTTCTCTGTTGGGCACGCAGCGGCGCGACCATGACATAGACTTCCACGGCTTGAACCAGCCACCAGCCATATCAAAGTGCTGAGGCGAGAGTTCCCGCCACACGAGCTGCACGCCACCATCACGCAAGGGCCCGGGTGCTTGCATGATCGCGAGTAGCTCGGAAAGATAGCCCACATTCCCCGCAGTGTTCGGGTGCCAGAGTCCCTCGTTCATCACGATGGCATCAGTGCCTGCGCGTGCAATCCCTGATGAGACAAGGTCCGTCGCGACATCTGCGACATGAGTGTTGGCACGAACGTAACAAGCGACCAGGTTGAGCCCACTGACGAAAATCTCGTCGCACCAACATTCGGACGGATCCGCGCGAACGGTCACCGTTACATTGCCGGTAACGTTGTTGCGCCTATGGGTGCAAATCTCCGTGTGCCATGGCGGTTGAAGCCGGAGGTTCACCAGCCTGGCAGGCGTGCCCTGCCGCCCCGCTTCCGCAAGAGCGCGACAAACAAAAGCCTCCTGCAGATCCGGCATCTGGCTATCTCCGACGAAGAAAATGGCGCGATGGCGTGCTCCAATCTGCGTGAGCACATCGATTGCACTGCGCTCTCGACAGCCCGCGACCTTCCACCGGCGTGCAAGAGTACGGTTCAGTTCAGTAGCACATCCATGCTTGCTGCTTGCCCACAATGGGCACGTCCAGCCTGCAAAGTGATCAGCCTGCGACGAAGGCATCCACTGTCCGGCAGAGTCGAACACGGAGCTTGAACAGGACATGCTTCTTTTTTTCGAACGATGACGGGCGAGTCAATTCGATTGACCAGGTGCCCAACTTTTTTCTGTGACGGAGAGTGCCGCTCTTGCAGGGCCTCCAACACGCTTGCGCTGTGTTATGGGTGCGACGCGTTGCGCGCTCACTGTGACGCGTTTCAAAATGTGCTTCATTAGGAAAGTACAGTACAGTACCGGTACTAGTTTTTTGAGGCGCTGAGACGGGCGCCGCTTGTGGCTCTCGCGCTGTTGGCCGCCCTTCTTTCCATCCATTCTTTCACACTGCTGACCCTTCGCGTCAAACCTCGAGCTGGTGTGCCCATGGCACACCCTCGCGACCGCCCGCTGCGCGAGCTGCCGAATGTGCCCATGGGTGAGAACGTCAACGTGTCTCTGCTCCTAGCGCTGTGCCCGAACCGCGACTACAAGGGCTGCTTCTCGCAGGCGCTCTCGCGCCGCTACCCGTCCGTTGACCTCAACGGTCCCATGCGAGGCGAGGACTTCTCACTTGACGCTGCGGCACACGCTCAGCGAACGCTTCCCAAATGCGCAGCTTTCGATCATCGAACGTCCACCTCGGAGCGCACTGTGGCTCTGACTGCGGACATTGACGGACCCGGCGAAAGCTTCACCTCGAGCGCACTTCGTGGGACGACGTCCACCCGTCTCGTTGCACCGCTGGCCGACAACGATTTGCTGCGGACGCGGCTGCGCGAGGCCAGCGCCGGCGCTCTCACGCGGCTGCCGCGCGGTACGCTTCGGTGCGGCTCATCCTCGCGCTCGCTCGACGACGGGCTGCTCATCCTGCTCGGCCTGCCGACGACGGCGCTGTCGCCAGGCAGCGGACGGCGCGATGCTGCGCGGACGTCGTGGATGGCGCATGCTGCCTACGGGCGCAGCGTCGCCGCGTGCTTCTTGCTCTCCGCGCACGGCCCCGCCGATGAGACGGCCGCGCTCATCGCGGAGCAGGGCGCGCATGCTGACCTGCTCCTGCTCGATGTGCCCGAGACACGTGCGCTCATTACAGCGAAGACGGCCTACTCCAACTTCACACGACTGGGCCGCGGCATGCCGACGTTCAAGCAGTACGCATTCTTCCAGCACGCGGCGCGCATGCTGCCGCACGTGCCGTATGTGGGCAAGATTGACGATGACACTGCGCCCAACCTTGCGCTGCTCGTGGCGCTCGGAGCACAGCTCCGTTGTAAGGAACACCTCTTCATAGGGGCCATCAATTGGGCTGGAGTGGTGCCGCAGGCGCGCAATACGGGTGTGCGCAACGACCGATGTGGCTTCGGCTGGGGCATGGGGGCCGCGCTCGTGAACTACGGTGCCACATTTGGAAAGCCATGCTCCTCGTTCCCGTGCCCTGGCTACTTCCCTCCGTGCGACAAACTCGGTGCCGTACCGCCGTTCCCGTACGGCACGGGTGCGGGCTATGTCTTCGGCGCGGCGACGCTGCGATGGGTGGCCACCGACGCGGCCGTGATCAACTGGGTACGCCAAGCGGCCGGTCCCACGCGCGACGCGATCCAGTGGCAGAAGTTTGAGGACACCTCCACTGGCTACTGGCTCAGCTACGCGCCGTTCACAGTCCTGTACGTCAATGTCGGGCGCTGGGTACACGACTTCGTGTGCCATAAAAACGGTGCTCACAAGGCCGAGGGAGGCGGCCTCTACCGCCCGCCCTGTAACCTGACCCTGTTCGTGCATAACCTCAAGCACGGCGGCTTCCACTATGCGTCGCTCGCCATGGGCCAGGGGGCCACGCTCTATGATCACGAGCAGTGCAATAGCGACGGAGGCACGCGCAACCGCCGCCGCGGCCGACTGAGCAGCAATCACGAGGAAGTCTTCAAAAGCAGGGGTGGCCTCGGCAGGAAACGACCTCGGCTAGAGGCGGCCCCGCTTCCTGCAAGCGCTGCCGAGGCCGCCCCGCTCGGCCAAAGGCGGCAGCGGCCGCGGCAAGGGTCGCGGCCGAAGGCGCACGGGCGCTGATGGCGATGTCCATTTCTTGTCGCGCCTGGCGCTCAAGTCCGCAGCCTCCGTCGCTGGCGGCCTGAGCGCGCGCGTGTGGCCAGCGCATACCGCGGCTCGTGCTCCGGCTCGGCTACGCCCACGCCCGAGATGGCCGCACCAGGCAGAGTGGCTGAGCCTGCGGCGTCCGCCATAGCAACGGCAGGGAGAGGGACGTGCGCACTTCATCCCAAAGCAACATTTGCCCGCCGGCGCCGGCCGTAAAGTATTAGGACCTAAGGATCGTACGACTATCCTGGGCGAGAGTCCTCATTGAATTTACGTCGGGCGACTCGTATTCACGTTTCAACATTTCAGAGATTCAGACACGTGCTGAAACGCTCAACACGGCGGCTTCGCCATGCGGATTGCGCTTCTTCTTCTCATGGCTCTCTCTCTTTTGACGACCAGGAGCGTGCAGCAATTGGAGCCGAAGCGTTTCCTTTTCCCCCTACCGCTGACCGAACGCCCACTGCTCGATGAGCCACCGCTCGCGTCGCTCGATCAGCCCTCACCGCCGCCACCACCGATCTCGATCGAGCTCCTGATCCAGCAAGAGCCGCTGCAGCAGCCGAAGACTGAACGCGTCGGATCGCTGTCTGGCCTGGCCATAGATGCACGGACACGCCTCATCACGTCCATGGCTCCCCGAGGCGCGCGCCAGCTCTCCGTCAAGCTGGCAACCGGCTTCCGTGCTGGCTCACTTATCGTCGTCAACCCGGGCGGAACGACCGAGGAGCAGCTGACCCTGCAGCGACCCGACCCCTTTTTGCTCGCCAGCTCGCTGCGCTACTCGCACGGTCTGGGCGAGACGGTCGTGCAGCTCGCGCCATTCGCGGGCCTGGAGGACGCCGCGACGGCTGACTCGTCTGTCTGGCCTGGCTCGCTCTCCTCCTCCAACGTGTCCTCGCGGCTGGGCGCGCTCTTCGTGCTGCGCGACCGGCGCGCGCATGCGCGCCTTCGGCCACCGGCGCCGCCACCGCACCGCCAGCCGCCGCTGCTCGGCAATCTCACCGCCCTGGCTGATGACAGCTCGCGCTTCGTGCGCACCCACCTAGGGATCGAGGCCGCCCTCGCGCTTCTGCTCGCCGCCGTCCTCTCGTGTGCTGCGATGGGATGTATCCTGCAGGCAGCGTGCGACTACTCGCTCTGCTGCTTCTCTCGCAGCAGGAAGAAGGTCGCCGACAGCCGAGATATGAGCTATTGAGCGCTCGTCGCGCGTCGCCCCGGGGCCCGGTTCCGGTGCGGATCTAGACGCCGCGTCTGTGCAGCATTTCTCTCTACGTCTACCAAATTTTCATTACTGTTTTATACAGAGTCATCGCGGTGGCAACGGCGCCGGAGGTACCGACGGAGTTAATTCTGTCCCTTCGGCGTGAGAAACAGCAGAGGAGTCTGTGACATTCGCGAGTTGCATGTGTTCGATCGATGGCGCCACGTGGAAGATTTCGCTGGGAAACGGCCCGCCAAGGACCACGAGGACGCCAAGAAACACGATCGAGAAGCCGACCAAATGGTTCCACAGCAGTGGCTGCCCAAGCACCCTGACCTGGAAGATGAGGAACGCAATCAGGATGGCTACTTCTGCCAAGCCACGAAGCTGTGCAGCAGAGAGGCCCGCCTGCGCACCGATGCGATTTGCAGGCACCAGAAGGCAGTACTCGAGACCCGCGATGAGCCAGGAGATGACGATCGCCTGCCCAAGATTCCAAGATTCCTTCATGCGCAGGTGCAGGTACCACGCCGTCACCATGACACAGCAGCTGCAGCAGAGGAGGAAGCCGGAGAGGATCGCCCCATTCCAGTCGATGGGCATCTAGAGAAGAAGGGGACGTACCCGTACTGTCGTGCACGAGCCAACGGACGCACGCTCGCGCGAAGGGTGTGAGGTCGGGCACGCCGAAGTGATTGTGGGGCCCGGGCCCGCGGCGAGTGAGGAATTTTTGGTGTCATGTTCCATTGCAATGTTCCGCATGTTTTCGATGAATGTTTTAGCTGCACGGAAGGTGGCTGATTGAACGGATGAAGCTAGAAATGTTCGAAGCTCAGGGAAGTAGCGCCGCGGCGGGCGCGGCCGCTCGCGATAGCGCCCGTCGGGCTTTCGTTCCGTCGTCGCCCGCGCGACGATGGGGCGTGGGCCGATAGCGCAAGCGTCGGTGGAGATTATCCGCCTGATTGGCAAGGCCATTGTGGGCGGCGGCGACAGCCGCACCACGAGCAAACTCAGCCGCGCAGAGCGCAAGACACAGGGCGCCACAGAGAGTGCGCGAGCTGACCGTGAGCTGTTTGCTGGCTTGGGCGTGGTTGGTGGCATCTGCCTACTCATCGTCTGCTTGTTTTCCTTCCAAGCGAGCGGTGGCGGCAAGCCGTCGCAGCCGATCGAGGCGATTCAAATCTCTGACGCTGCTGCAGTTCGCGCCGCGTTGTTTGGAGCGACACCCGTCCTCATCGAGTGCACGACGCCACGAGTGTCGGGCCGCAACCTGATGCGCGAAGCGGCAGCGGAGCAACTTCTACCGGACTCGGTCCGTTTGATCAGCCTCGATTGCGCGCCCAGACTGCTAGAGCACTTTAACCTGCCTGCGCCCCAAAGGGCGCCACTGCTGCTGCAGGCTGGGCACGGCATGAGTGCACCGCAGGTCGTAGCTCGTCACACGACGACGCAGTCGCTCGTTCGCCACCTGAGCCGTTGGGCAAGCCCGGCCGTGCCCATTCTGAACAGCACGCTCGACCTGCGCCGCCACTGCCTGAGCCGAACCGTGTGCCTGGTGCTGCTCACGAGCGGTGTGGCGAGCACCTCAGCCAAGAAGGCCGTCCTTGCGGCAGTGGGGAAGTCCCACCGCGAGCTCGGGGTGGCGACGCTCAACCGCAAGACGCACACGGCGTCGTTCACCGCTCAGCTGCCCGAGACGAGCAGGCCTGTCCTTCTCGCGCTGCGAAGCACCGACGATGCCAACGGCCTTGGAGGTGAAGCGCGTGCGTTCAAGGGCGTCATCTCGGGCACCGACAGCGACACGCAGATCGAGCTCGATGCATTCGTGTCGACGTGCGCCAAGGGCGCGGGCGAGTTCGTGAGGCTCGACGCGCTGCCGCAGATAGTGCCTGCCGGCGAGCGTTCCGGCGCGAACGCTGGACAGCAGATGCAGTCGGAAGAGCTCTATGATCCCCTTCTGAGCTTCAAGCGGTATCAGCAGGAGACTCGTCTGTGGTATTAGATTGCCGGCGACGAGCCCATCACACAGGCCACAGCCGGAATGCGTCGCCACTTTTATGGGCACGGGCAACTCGCGTACGCAGCGTGCCTTGATGGACAGCGTCAGCGCGGATTTGAGCGTGAGTTTGGACCCTAATTTGGATCGTGAGTTTGGTCCCTAATTTGGATCGTGTGCCCGCGGGGCCACCGCTCCTGTACTGAGCTCGGCGACTTTGTCGGGGCACCCTGTATCCCGGCTCATGACGGCAGAGCCGCGTGTCGCGTATGTGCACCGTGTGGCGGTCTCTGTGTATGTGGGGGCGTCGAGCCGGGGGAGGCGGAGCGTGTTCGGTTACGGCTTCGACCGCGGTCTGCGGCGCGGCGTGTCCTGACTCCTCGTGGCTGTGCGCAGACCGCAGTGCGCGGATCGACAGTGCGGATCTGCGATCTTCACTGCGATCTAACGCAGTAAGCGTGCGACATCTACGCGCGTGTACGCGCCGCGCACGGTCGACCGTACACGCGTACACCCAGCGCAGGGGTACCCGCAGGTGCGACGTCGATCGCCACGGCGCCCGGCAAGGTAGCGCGGCCGATACCCGCCCGAAGCCGAAGCCGCCCCGCAGCCCCGCCCGCCCGCCCCGGGGGCGCGGCCCGCCCAATCCTCGGATCTGCCATCGGCCTATATTACGGTATATTACGGCGCCCATATCGGCCCATCGGCCATTTACGGTACTTACGGTACTTCCGGCGCCCAATCGGCCAATCGGCATCGCCCAATCGGCCAAGCTACTTATGTTACAGTAACGTGCATCTTAGATCACAAACACAATCAGCTCAAAGCCACCCGAAGGTCCGCAATGTGCGGCGAAAAGTGATGCACCCTGAGCAGCTGCGAGTCCGGTGGCTGTGACGGTTGCACCCACGACAGAGACAGATCGCCTCCAACGGGAACGAGCCGCGTGTCGGTTAGTGGCACGAGGCCACCCTCGGGCCACGCAAGTTCGCGCTCGGCTACCTTGCGCAGCGGCAGCACGCCGTCCTGGAACGAGAGGCGCAGCACACTGCGCACCTCATCCGCAACCAGCCCGTCGCCGTCAGGGTCACCGTCGGGGTCGAGGTCGGGGCGCTCATCATACGAGCTCGAGCCGCGGAACACGGGCATCTCGCGCGGCACCTTCCACGATTTCGCTGCATCTGGGCCGGGCTCGTTCTCGTACAACACGAGCTTGCTGCTCCGTCCGCCGCCGCCGCGGCCCTTGATCTCGCGCTCCTCCGACGTGCTCACCGAGTAGCACTGGTACCCCGGCCCGACGAAGGAAAGGCTCTCGGCCGTCTGCAGCTCGCCCTTGCGCCAGGCGGCCACGTACCAGCGATCGAGCAAATACAGCGGTTCGTTGCGGCGCCCGCGCGGAATCACGCCCGCGACTGTCATGATACCTCGGAAGCAGTAGCCATCCTCAGGGTCGCCGCAGCTGTAGTTGACGAACTCGCCCGAGGGCGAGATGTCGAGTGCAGCAAAGGTTCCGAGCCGGAAGCGGCCAGCGACACGGTGGGCGTACTGGGCGGCCCCCTCAATGTGATGTAGCTCGCGAAAGATGGCAAAGCGACCCTCGTAGCCGGAGCGCCGCCATCGCGAGACCCGTCGATCTGAGGTGATGAGTGCGCGGACGCGCTGGTCGGCAGAGGAGAGCGCGCAGGTGCGGAGGAACGCGCATGTTGCGGCGATCTCAACAAGGGTTGGGGGCGGCAGGTGCGCCAGAATGAGCTCGAGCAGGCCGAGCTCCTTGTCGCGCAGGTCGGTCAACATGGCGACACTGACAGCCACAACCTCGTCGATTGGCGCGGCTGTCTCTACCATTCCGGATGGTCGACCTCCTCGCGCTCGGCCTCACGGCTCATCGCCTCCGCGGGGCCGAAACTCGTGACGCCGCCCCGTGAACAAGTTTCGCGAAGCCACATAAAAAGTACGAGACCCCTTTCAACCCTCCGCCGAGGGTTTGAACAACAAGCACGTACACCGGCTCCGACGGGGGGTTCGCCCTTTTTGGCAATTCCGAGCGTCGATGTAAAAGATACAGCAGGGTTTCAGTTCGTTTCGTGCAGGAAAGCTTGAAAAAAATATCGGCAAGGCGTGAGATCAGATGAGGTGCGCATTGAAGTTTTTTTCTATTTTTGGCAACACGGAAAAAGCAAAACAGCCCTTCGAGGGCGGCGAGGGTGTCAAGGGCAGCGACACGGCGGCCTGGGGTCTTCTAACCATGTCCTCGAACTTCATCACCGGCACGGCCTTGGGTGTAGCCGTCATCGGCGCGGGGGTTGGAACCGGCGTGGCCGGGCTCGTCGTCAGCCCGGTCTCCGGCTTGGTGCAAGGCGCGGAGAAGGGCGGCATCCTCGGTGCCACTGTCGGCACCATAGGGGGCTTGCTCGCGGGCGTCCTGAGCCTGACAGTTGGGGTGGTCGGCGGCACGGCCGTGGGCTTGGGGCTCATGGCCAAGGGCATCTGGGACACGCCCGGCGTCGTCGCGGCCTTTGCGACGGACAATGACCTGCACGGTAAGGAAACAATTGACCTGTCGCAGGTCGAGGCGATCCAAATGGGCACTCGCGACTGGGACGCGCGCTCGCAGACCAAGGTGCTTGACGAGGCCGTCAAGGAGACCGAGTATGCGCCCAAAGCCCAGGTCAAGGACCGGGCGTACTACGACCTGCTCGGCTCCGAGCCGATTGCGACTGCGAGCGAACTCAAGCGCCGGTACTACGTGCTGGCGAGGCAGGAGCACCCGGATAAGGGTGGCGACGTGGTCAAGTTCCAGAAGATCGGCGAAGCATACGCGGTACTCTCGGACCCGGTCAAGCGCAGGCGCTACGACGAGCAGGGTATGGACGGCGTCAAGGACGAACACAAGGGCGACCCCGGGCGCGTGTTCGCGATGATGTTCGGCGAGGACAAGTTTGAGGACTACGTGGGCGATTTGATGACCGTGATGCAGATGCGGCTGACGCAGGACCTCACCTTTAGCACCAAAGAGGCGCAGGCGGCCGAGCTCAGTCGGCTGCAGACTCAGCGAGAACGCAACCTCGCCAAGAAGCTCGCGCTACGCCTCGACGGGTGGCTCGCGGACAAGGAGGGGTTCGTCAGGGAGCAGATCGGGGTGTTCGAAGAGTTGTTCAAGACGAACATGGGGCCTCAGATGTGCACGTCCATCGGCGTCATGTGGGAGCTCAACGCCGACGCCATCCTCGGCATCAAGGGACGCTTCAACCAACTCGGCTTCGGTGGCGGATCGGAGGCATTGCACCAGCTGCAGACGGCCTCGCGAATGGCTGTCTCGATCCACGCGCTGGCCAAGGAGAAGAATGGGGTGCAGGAGAGCGCGGATGCGGCGCACCGCGACGAGCTCGAGAACAACATGTTCAACATCATGGCCCTCGACATCGAGTCCACGGTCGGAACGGCCGCGAAGCTGTGCCTGTTCGATTCGTCAATCGATAAGGACACGCGCCGAGCGCGCGCGGCAGGGCTGCACAAGCTCGGCCTCATCTTTCAGGGCAAGCTCAAGAGTGCAGACGAGCTCGAGCAGCCCGAGCCATCGAGCTTTCCCTTAAGCCTTCCCTTGTGCGTCGGCTCGCGCCCTAAACCGTAAGTTATGAACGAATCTCAGGCGGCAGTGAGAAGAGCGGACGAGAGCGGACGGTGCCTAATGCGCTACCACGTTGTCCGGCGAATACTGGACCCGAATACATAATCATGAAGACTTGAAGAGACCTCGGAAGAGTTGTGATATCATATGTGAACTTTTCTAGACTTTTGTTGAACATAAACAAGAAATCATGTCGTGTAAGGACGTGTCCCCACTGACGGGGTGTGCTGGGGGGGGGAAACGATTGTGGGAAGGCTCCGCCGACTGTCTCTTCACACTGTGGTTCACGGCCGCTAGATTAACCGGTGGCGCGCTGTGTTCGCTGTCTACCGTCTTGTCTCCGGGGCCGGCGTGGCGTGCTGGCAAGTTGTCGTCTCGACACCTGAGAATCAGGCGGCCTCGGGACCATGGCGTTCCAATTCGACGTGTTCAGTTACACCCAGTGGATTGCGATGATCACCGGGAGCGCGTGCATGTGGTCGGCGTGCATCGTCGCTCTCTGCTTCTTCGCCTTCCCAGAGCTGCGCTCGGCCTGGCGGCTGTACGTACTATTCCTTTCGTTGGCGGACTTTTTGCAGGGACTATACTACACTTTGGACGGCGCGGGCATTTTCCACGATCGAAGCCACGAAGGCACGCTGGGGTGCAAGGTCTTTGCCTTCATTGGAATCTGGTCGGCGTGCTCCTCATTCATCTGGTCGGCGTGCGTCTCAGCGTACGTGACCTTCTTCCTCACGCGGCACATGCGCCGGGCGCCGCGACAGCAACGGGCGACGCCGCTCGTGACCATGCTCTTCTGCTTTCTCTCTTTTGGCTACCCGACCGTGGTGCTCGTCTTGCTCATTGAGGAGCGCGTGCCCCTCAGCTACAACCTTTTGTCCGAGGACGCGAACGGCGGCTTCGTGGATCGAGACGAGTTCGGATGGCGACTCGTCTCCATCTACGGCCCGCTCTGGCTCTCGATGTCCGTGGTCACCGCGTGCTCTCTCGTCTCACTCATGCAGCTGCGCGCCCACGTCAATGCGAGCGATGAGACGAAGCAACAGCGCAATCTGCGCCAGCTCCGGCGCAGGATGCTGGCGATACCCCTCATCTTCGTGCTCTGCCGTCTGCCCGAGACCATCTACCGGTGCGTTGAGTGGTCCATTGGCCCACACGCGAGCGGCCTCTTTCTGCGCCACTCGGCGCTCAGCACGGCGCTCAAGGGCTTGCTGGCCTTCACCAACCCTGCACAAGGCATCGCCACCGCGGTGATCTTTGTTTGGACCAGCCCAGCCTACCGGCGCCGGCTGTACCAGCTGTGGCTGCGCGCCTGCGGGTGCTCGCGCTGCTGCCTGTGCGGTGGCGCTGCCCCCGCCGCCACGTCATCAGTTTCGTCATACAGCACACGAGCTCCGCTGCTAACCGCGAGCTGCACGATCTCGCCGGCGAGCTGCACGATCTCGCCAGGTCCAGGCGTGGCTGTGGGCGCGGCTGCAGGCGCGGTGCGACCATATGTGGTACCGGCGGCCGCTCGCGAGTCGCCGTGCACGACCGTGTACGCCCCGGCGCCGGTCATACTACCCGTAGGATGGTCGCCAGCTTGCGGATACGTCGAGGCAGCGGGTGCTGCTTCGCCCGCGACGACGCCCGCGCCACCGCCCGCGCCACCGCCCGCGCCACCGCCCGCGCCACCGCCTGGCGGCCTCCCGGCGGGCGTCCGAATCTCGGTCGGAATCTCAGCGGCCGCCCCGAATCCGCCGCCGTCGCTCTGCTCGCCACGCGTTGTCCTTGCCGCGCCCGCGCCGCCGGCGCTGCCGCCTGTGAGTGTGATTAGCCCGTCGACGGCGCGCCGAGCGCTCAGCGCAAGCTTCGCGGCTGCGGCGCTTCTGGGAAGCCCACGACGGCGCGCGACGGCCAACGAGGGCGACACCGAGTCGGCCGACACAGATGAGTATGACGGTCAGTATGACCCTCTCGCCGCGGAGTTGGCGGCCGAGGAGGCGCTCGAGACGGCGTTCGATGAGGCGCTCGCGGCCAGCCCGCCTTGCGGCGTACATGTGCATGGTGGCGTCTCGTTGCGTTCTTGAGAGATGGGCGCCTGGTCTTGCCCGAGTGCCTAGCCACCAGAGGAGCCCGGCGGCGACCGTGAAGCGTGATGAAACCGAAGTGATACGATAGTCGAGTCGACGCGTGCGTCCCTGCGATCGGTTTGGTGCGGTGGAGTCAGATACCGGTACTGTGTCGCACCGAGCATCATGCTCGATGCTGGAACTGTGCTATTAGAAATCACACGTTATGATGTTGATATCGTCTGACGCGGCTCCATATTTTTATCGAGCACCTCGAACGCGGAACCGGAAGCTAAGACCTAAGTCGGATGTCGATAACACGATATCGATAAGTCTGTGGCCCGGGCTAGCCGCTCTTGCTACAGAAGAGATGGCTCAAAGGGTCTTCGTCTGATCCTCCAAATCGAGCACTTCGTGCAGCCGCCGGCCGCGCGCGAGCACTGAACCCACGGCCTCCGTCCACTTGCGCATGTCTTCCAGAAGCTCCTCATTGCTCGGCGCGAGGCCCATGAGCCCATGCCCAGCGGGCGTCACGCGCGCCGTCATCGACACCATGTTTCTCATCACCCAGCCGTTATACGGACCAATAGTCTGCTCGTACGCGGCCATGGCCTCGTGGTAGCCGGGCGGGCCACCTGTGCCGTCCAGCAGAGGCCGGAAGAGCACTATCCAATATTGGAGCCCACGGCGCGCCCACAGGAGACCCATCGCGGCGGATGGGTCTGCGAGCCCGCTCGCCCGCATGCGTGAGTGCATCTGCGAAGTGACCTCCTCCTCGAGAATGGCGCGCATCGAGCGGAAGCGCTCGGGCTGCAGCGCATAGATGGTCTCGATCTTGGCGAGGTTGTCGCTCACCTGCTTCGCCGCTGGTGTGGTGAACGAGCCCATCTTGGCGAGAATCGTGTCACGGAACTCGCGACATCCGCGCATGAACTCGGCCAAGTCGACGTCGTCCTCGCCCAGCAGCGCGCCCGAAAAGGTGGCCGCATTTGTGCGCAGCACACGCTCCACCAGAGGCACCGCGCCCTCTGTGCGGTTACGAGCGCGCGGGCTCGTTCGCGACGCCTGCGCCGGAGCCAAGTCGCGTCGGCCGTGCTCACCCATATGCTCCTTAGTACACTCAACGAAGAGTGCCTCGAGTGAGGGGGTCGCTGCCGAGATTTTTGAGCTGACGATGGCGAGCTCCAATAGGATGATGAGGCAGAGGATTTCTGTGATGGGCAGATGCGCCAAGGGCACGTGCACCTTGTAGATGTGCTCACACCGCGGTGGCTGGCTTTTTGCTTGCTGATGTGTGTCATGGTCGGGTTCGCGGAGGTTGGCATCCTCGGCGTTGGGGGATAGGCGTTGGAATGCGCGGCCAATGATGCCCGGAGTGCTCGAGGACTTGGTTGTCGCGAGCAGAAGAAGCACAGCAAGAAGGCAGCACTTCATGGGCATCGCGAAGATTCATTCACAACACACGTGCAGCGCAAACTCAAATACGTCGAGGGCAATACCTCGCACACGTCACAGTCGCTTCATTCTCATGCTCGCGACGTGCTACAACGCGTACCGCACTCACAGACACGGTTCAGAATATTCACAGCCAATGGTTTACTGTATACAAGTTCGAAACCCATGAAGACACCGGACCGGCGTACAAGTACATACATATGTATGGATGCGGTTACCACTACATGTAGCTCGGGGACCCCTGGACCCCCTTATCACAGCCACAACTGCACAGCCATCCTCTATTCACAGGAGAAGGTTCACTAGGAGACACTTAGGTCAGGGACTTAGGTGTTATGAGACCTGAACCGTTCTGAACCGGAACCGGGGGAGCCGGGACACTCTCACACGGTTCTACACGGACGATGAAGATCGGCACCGGTCCGACTCAGCACTCACAGACATATTTGCTCACGGTCTCACGCAGGGGTCTCACGGACACACCAAAGAAGCGCAGGCAAACCACCGGGGCGAAAGAGGCGACTGCGGCCAAACGAGGAGGCGAAAGAGGATACACCGTACCGGCGTACTGATTTGTACATACATGTACATGTACGAAACAGTTTGGACTCAGTTTCCAGCTTTCCACCTTTTTTGGAAGAATTGTATCGCATCTAAGATGATCGCGCACAAACACTGGCACCCTTTATTGCTTCCGGTAAAAAGAAACCGGGGGGAGCCGGGATTGCTTCCGGTATCGACTCAAGCCGCCGCCCGGCACGACGCGGTTCGGCCAAAGTGAACAATTTGAGGCTTCGAAGATGTGGACTGCCCACCGCAACCAGGCCAAGGCCAGCGCGTCGCTCGGATCAGCCGCGGGAGTCTCAGATGCCACACTTATGGTCGCGCGCTGGCTCTCCGATGGAGCTGACCACGTTGACCCTGTACAATCCGCTCGTCAACGGGATACGTTGGCCCACGCGTTGCCCTCAACCTCAGCCACACTGCTCTCGGACTTTGAGAGAAGCGTGTACCGTGTCGGCGGCGCCGAGGCGTTCGCCGATGAGGTCGCCAGCACGGCGCAGGAGTGGCAGGCAACGGGACGGTTGAAACCCGCGGTCATCTCGGAGACGGGACGGGTGGCTGGCGACAACACCGAGGCGCCCGCCCGTGCCGATGGGTCGAGAGAAGCAGCGAAGATTGTGCAAACCAGTATCGGCATCATTACTGGTGTCCCTGGGACGGTCGTGGTCCACGTGAGACACGCGACGGGCCTCATGGCCGGGGACAGGAGTGGCACGTCCGATCCATACGTCAAAGTCACCCTCGGAAGTCGCTCAGAGAAGACAGGCACTGTCAAGAGGACGCTCAATCCACGCTTCGACTGGGCGATGCGCTTTGCCTTTGAGAGCCTCGACGCGGCGCTCGAGCAGAATGCCGCGTTTGCGGTCTATGATTGGGATCCGCCGACGCTGACCGACCCGCTCGGCATCGACGACCTGATCGGCCGCGCGACTGTGAACCTGCTGCAGCATCGCGCTCTGCTCGCGGCCGGTAATTTGGTCGACCTTGAGCTTGTGTTGAATGATGGGCAGTCGACTCCTGCTCGATTATACATCGGACTCCAGTGGACGCCGGATACCACGTCGTCCGATACTCCTTCTCAGCCAACGCTGCTGTCACCGCCGAGAGAAAGCTTCGAGGCTGTGCGATCTAAATTTTATTCGCTTTCTCGGAGTACATGTACGGCGTTTGCTCCGGCCGCTGCTCCTGCTGCTGCTCTTGCCCCTGAAGCTGCACCTGCTCGAGCCTCCGCTGGTATCCCTGCACCTCAACCGAAGCAGCCGGGCAAGATCTCGCTGCACGTGTCCCACGCAACGGGCCTCATGGCCGGGGACAGGAGTGGCACGTCCGATCCATACGTCAAAGTCACCCTCGGAAGTCGCTCAGAGAAGACAGGCACTGTCAAGAGGACGCTCAATCCACGCTTCGACTGGGCGATGCGCTTTGCCTTTGAGAGCCTCGACGCGGCGCTCGAGCAGAATGCCGCGTTTGCGGTCTATGATTGGGATCCGCCGACGCTGACCGACCCGCTCGGCATCGACGACCTGATCGGCCGCGCGACTGTGAACCTGCTGCAGCATCGCACTGCGCTGGCGGCCGGTGGGCCCGTTGACCTTGAGGTCATCTTGAAAGATGGGCAGTCGACTCCTGCTCGGCTGTACATTCATCTCAAGTGGACACTAGATACTACGCCGCAGCCAGGGACGGTCGTGGTCCACGTGAGACACGCGACGGGCCTCATGGCCGGGGACAGGAGTGGCACGTCCGATCCATACGTCAAAGTCACCCTCGGAAGTCGCTCAGAGAAGACAGGCACTGTCAAGAGGACGCTCAATCCACGCTTCGACTGGGCGATGCGCTTTGCCTTTGAGAGCCTCGACGCGGCGCTCGAGCAGAATGCCGCGTTTGCGGTCTATGATTGGGATCCGCCGACGCTGACCGACCCGCTCGGCATCGACGACCTGATCGGCCGCGCGACTGTGGAGCTGCAGCAGCATCGCGCTCCGCTCGCAGCCGAAGAGCCCGTTGACCTTGAGGTCATCTTGATAGATAAGCAGTCGACTCCTGCTCGGCTGCACGTAACTTTCGAGTGGTGTCCTGCCGAGGCTCTTGATGTGCCGAAGGTGGAGATTCCTCCGCCAACACGCCAACACGTCAACACGCCTCGGCAGCTCACACGTACCGAAACGATCGGCGTCCCAATTGCTGTGAGACCGGCATCGCCACCAGCAGACAATTTAGACCTTTTGGAATATGCTTCACTTGCACTTTGTTGCCTCTCTTACGCCATGTGCTTGCTGGCTTTGCTGGCTTTGCTGACTTACGCAACCCGAGGGTCTCCCGTTGCGTTGCCACCTGCACCGCCACTCCCACCACTGCCCTCACCGCTGTGGCCGCCCGTCGCTCCCGGCAAGACCGCGCGAGTACCACCCCCGAGCCCTCTGCCGTCACCGCTACCCTTTGTCGCCACCTCCGCCACCTCCTTCGCCCCCTCCGCCATCGCCGCCGCCTCCGCCATCGCCGCCTCCGCCGGCCCCGCCGCCGCCGCGCCCGTCGCCGCCGCCGCTGCCGCCTTCCCCCTCTCCGCCGGCGAGGGGGGGGGCGGAGAGGGAGGTGGTGGGCAGAAGCCGTCGGTCGGCGCGGGCGGCAGCGGCGTTGGTGGAGAGGGGGGAGGCGGAGAGGGCGGCGGCGGTCATGCCAGTGGCGAGGGGAGCGGCCAAGGCGGCGGCGGCCAGGGCGGCGGCGGCCAGGGCGGCGGCGGCCAGGGCGGTGGCGAGGGGGGCGGCGGCCAGAGCGGCGGCCAGGGCGGCGGCGGCCAGGGCGGTGGCGAGGGGGGCGGCGGCCAGGATGGCGTCGGCCAGGTCGGTGGCGAGAGTGGCGGCGGGGGGGGCGGCGGCCAGGGCGGCGGCGGCCAGGGCGGTGGCAAGGGGGACGGTGAGGGGCGCGGCGGCGGCCTGGGCGGTGGCGAGGGGGGGGGGCGCCAGGGCGGCGGTAGCCAGGGCGGTGGCGATGGGGGCGGCGGGGAGGGCTGGGGCGGTGGGGGTGAAGGCGGCGGTTGGCCGCCACCACCGCCTCGACCACCATCGCGCGAGCCATCGCCCCCGCCCCCACCGTCGCCACTTCCGCTCCCCCCGCCTCCGCGACCGGCCCCACCGTCGCCACTTCCGCTGCAAAGGCCTCCGCGACCGGCCCCTGCACCACCACCACCAGCTGCACCACCACCACCAAGCCTACCTCCACCACCAAGCCTACCTCCACCACCAAGCCTACCTCCACCACCAAGCCTACCTCCACCACCAAGCCCTCCACCACCAAGCGCTCCACCAGTTCGACCTCCTCATGCCCCGCCCGCAATCCTGCCAGCGCCGCCGCCTACTCATCATGGGCTCATCGCCTTCTTGGTGGGCGGCATGCTTCTTGCCGTGGCCGCCGTTGTGGGTTTCTTCCTTGGAGTTCTTCCTTCGCGGCTTGCAACGTCCGGCCGGCGCCTCCAAATGACAAAAGAAGCAAAAAGGGTAGACGACCCGGGAGGGGTGCTCGTTAGCACAACAGTTGCACTGATCGTCGGGATCACGGTGGGGCAGGTCGCGGCGCTCGCGAAGATGCACGCGATCTCGGTGGTCGCTGCGGCCGTCTTGTCCACACTTGCTGTTTGGGCGTCTATGATCCCTCCCGAGCTGGTCAAGTGGAAGCCGATTGGACCTGTAAGGCCTTTGTTCGCAGGCCTCTCCGCGAATAAGAGAGATGTTGATAAGCTCGAGGTTGTCAACGGCAACTTCGCGGCAGCCATTCAGACTAAGGTCTTGAATCAAATGAAGGAAGCAAAGAGCAGGGGAGTTCTGGCCGACGATACGGTCGTGGACTTCACGGGAGCCCAGCTCGATATGTTTGAGGTATCCGGCCTGCAAGAGAAGAGCTTCATCAAGGCAGGAGACACGTATTTTCAACTGGTTGCCCTGCCGGGAGCCGACATGTTCACTCTCCACAGTCGCCTCAACGACGGCTCAGCAGTGGAAGCAGTGCATGTGCTGACGGGGACCGCCGAAACAACCGACGCCAAAGGGCTCGCGCCGACCGAGAACAACCTTAACCCTGGTCAGGTGGCAGGTATGGACCAGAGCTGGGAGCGCGTTGAGGACCCGTTCTCACCAGGGGATTATTACTGGTGGAACCCTTCGACCGGTGATACCACCTGGGATGAGCCTCAGTTGGCCTCGAGAGCTGCGCCGCCACCACTGGAGAGAGCGGAGGTTACAGCCGACTGCGGCAAGGCCTGTGGGATGGGACTCGCCAGATTAGAGCAAGCCCTGCTTCTCTGCGTCAATCCGCTCATAGGTGTTACGCACTTGGTCGTGCAGAACGTGGGGCCAACTGCTGTCCAGCTAGGTGTGCTTCTTGCCGCCCTTCCCGAGCTGATTGCTCTATGGTATCTAGCGCCATGGAGACAAGACGGCGAGATTGCAGGCCACTATGCGACCGCCAGTCCTTCTGTGTCCAGCAAAGGTGCCCATGGGGCTGCCGCCTACGATGATCTCGGCGAGCCAGCAGCAGGAGCGGCACACCTCGGCCTTGTCGAGATCATGATAGAGGATCTACATGTCGCAGAGCTGACGGTCAATGACTATTTAGGTCTCAACCCATCGATCTACTTATGGTTGATCGTTCTGATTTGTGCAATGGTCAAGCTGGGTGACTCGCTGCTTGTGATGGTCACTGTCTTGAAGCTCGATGAGATGATTCCGGCGAAGCTGCAGCAGCGTATGAAGGTCTTGGACGGGGGGATCCAGCACACGGTGCGGGGCATGAAGAAGCAGTTCATGGCAGTGGTAGAGGACAAAGTGTCCACCATTCTGACTGTCACTTCCGAACCTGCGTCTTCCAAAGCGTTCTCGGCTGGCCCTGCAACACCCAAATGCCTCACGCCATACGTGGAGTCGGTGCAAGCAAAGCTGCGTTCAACCGGCAGCGCCATCCGGCTCTCGCCCTTAAAGGCGTTGGTGGTCATTGTTGAGCTCGTTCTGATTGTCGACCACATGGCCGTCGGTGGCACGGCGATGACCAATCTAGCGCTGAACTTTGCAACGACCTTGTTCTTGCCGAACCCCTGCTCTCCAAGGCACGGTGGTTTGGAGGGATTGTTTATGGATATCGAGCGTTGGTTGCCGCCGGGGAGGATCGTCGGCAACAGCACCAATTATGAGGACCGACAGGAACAGTACCAACGCGAGGTAGGTGATAAAGTTGATTGCGCCAACGAGCAAGACGTGCCCAGGTTTGAAGTAAACGAGGAGACAACAAACTTGCATAAGGACCAGTTGCAACAGATGGCTGTCAACTTAGCGGTGCCGGCTGCTGCACTGGTTGCCACATCTATGGCAATGTCGCGGGCCGTGCGAAGGAGCCTCTGCCCGGGCGAGCTGGAGCGTTTTGACAGCTCTGAGCTTGAATTTGCTCAGGAGGAGTACCAGCGCATCAGCGAGCTCAAGTACGTCGACAGCCAGGGGCCAGATTTCGAGAAGCAGGTGCAGCGATCTTTGCGCGCCACACTGTTTTGCTACAGTGGACTCGTGTGCGTGATGATGGTGGTGTGGATGATGATTGCGCCGCTGCACCCTGGTTTTGGGGCAATCTTTAGCACCGCAGTCGCACTCTCCGGCTTCTGTGTGGCGACCTTTGCGCTGGCCGTTCCTCAGCCCCAGGACTTTAATCGGTTCTTGAGTCGCCTGGTGTTCTTATTCGTGGCTTTGTTTGCTGCTCTGGCACTCGGATTGGCAGCACTGGTCGCTCCGCCGGTGAACAACATATCACAATCGGGCGACCTTCCCAACGGCGCAAGTACCAGTGGCGCTGTTGCTGACATCGATGCTAGCAGCGTCAAACTGGCGCAAGCCGCGATGCATTCTCTGATAGAATACGTGCACGAGGCTGGTAGTGGGGCGGTCGAGCTCAACGCGCGCCTGCTGGATGCCGAAGCGAGCGCCCCCGATCACATGCGCTGGCTGTGGAACGCTGTCTTCGGCAGCTTCGTTGCGCTGACTATCTTCCTAGGGTACGACTTGCTTTGCGCGTGCATCGCGCCGCCAAATGTGGAGTACATATCTCTGGTCGAAGATGAGGAGGCACAGCCACCGGCTTCGGAAGCGCCACTGTCAAGGGGGGACGGAAGCGCCACCGTCAAAAACGTGTCGCTGGGCGTCAAGGGGGGGCTTAGAAGCTTTCCGACGCCGAAGGATGTCATAACCCACGAGAAGCTTGCCGTGCAGTCACGATTTCTACCACCGCCGATCCACCTTCCGCCACCAATCGATCGGGACACCATGTGGCAATTCAGCGTCGCCAGCGAGTGCTTGAGCGGCCGGCTAAGCTCCCGAACGAGCGCTTCCCGGGTCGGTCAGGAGGCGCTCCATGGAAGCGCTCGTTGCTCGTCGACGAGCGCTCGTTCCAGGAGTGGTCCCAAAAGCAACCCTTCAGTGAGCCTATCGAGCCCATCGAGCACTTCGCGACGATCCGCAGCCCCCGCCCCTGCAACGGAGCCTAGCGCGACCCCACCACGCACGTGCACCGTGACGGTGAAAATGAATGCGGTCGTGGTGCGGATCACCCTCGATGAGAAGCTCCTTCGCCGCCCTCTTTCGACCGCGCTCGTCACACCGTTTTTGCGATCTTACAACGAGAAGCTGGGTGAGGCCCTAGGGCTGGCTGACGTGTTGTCCGTCACCGTCGACGGACGGCGGGTTCCTCGGATGGATGGGCTCGCGGGTGAACTTTTCCCGAATCTGGCGCACCGTGTGGAGCTCAAGCAGAGGCAGCCAGACGACGAACGCTGGCAACGACCAGGTTGCGACTCATCGACGTCATCCGCAGGCGTGGGAGCAGCTGCATACGTTGCAGCATTGCACCGTTCCGGCATCATTTAGAGAGGTAAGTCAGGTGTTTTAGGTATCAAGGTGCTAAAGTCGGATTCGAAAGGTCTCTAGTCACTATTCACATGCCAATGTTCTATTCACATTTGCGAATCTTCTCGGGATCTTTTGATGACAGTCACGTCCCACCGCTTGGTGGCCGTGCTCGTGGCCGTCTTCAGCGCATCCGTCAGCTGCATCGGCCCGCTCGTCGTCCGTGGCGAGATCGGCGACCGCTCAGCCCTCCACAGTCTCCGCGGTGGATCCGCCGCTGCCGCCAGTATCGCCCCGCCTGCAGGTGATGTGCAGCCGGCAGTGCCGTTCGTGGAGCCCATGTGTCGCGTGGGCGACGCGCGTTTCGTGCTCTTCCCGATCCAGTACGGCAAGCTGTGGGAAATGTATAAGAAGCACGTGGCCTCCTTTTGGACAACCTCGGAGATTGACCTTGGGCCGGACCTGCACGACTGGAATCGACTTACCAAGGGCGAGCGACACTTCATCACGCACGTGCTCGCCTTCTTCGCGGCGTCGGACGGCATCGTTGTCGAGAATCTCGCCGAACGCTTCTGCGCCGACGTGCAGCTGCCCGAGGCGCGCTGCTTCTACGGCTTCCAGATCGCGATGGAGAACATCCACTCGGAGACGTACAGCCTGCTCATCGACACGTACGTGAGCGACGATGCCGAGCGGCAGAGGCTCTTCCAGGCGATCAACGAGGTGCCCGCGGTGCAGGCCAAGGCGGCCTGGGCGCTCAAATGGATCCGCTCGAACGCGTCCTTTGCGCAGCGCCTCGTGGGGTTTGCATGCGTCGAGGGCATCTTCTTCAGTGGCTCGTTCTGCGCGCTCTTCTGGCTCAAGAAGCGCGGCCTCATGCCGGGGCTCACGTTCTCGAACGAGCTCATCTCGCGCGACGAGGGTCTGCACTGCGACTTTGCGTGCCTCCTCTACTCCATGCTCGAGCATCCGCTGCCGCAAGACACGGTGCACGCGATCGTCCGGGAAGCAGTCGACATCGAGCGCAACTTCATCTGCGACGCGCTACCCGTCGACCTGATCGGGATGAACGCGCGCTTGATGGGGCAGTACATTGAGTTCGTAGCCGACCGGCTGCTGCGCGAGCTCGGTGCGTGCTCGAGGATGCTCCCAAATTAGGATGCTCGATGATGCTCGCAATACCCCTTCGCCCACGCCCTCTCCTTTTGCCATGCCTGCGTGCACTGTTTACTCACATCTCTCTGTCCCTGTGCGTGCAGGCTGCGCGCCGCTGTACCACGCGTCGAATCCCTTTGACTGGATGAATCTGATCTCGATGCAGGGCAAGACGAACTTTTTCGAGCGCCGCGTCGGCGAATACCAAAAGGCCGGAGTGATGTCGGGAAATCATCATCACGGTGAGCAGGGCGCGCAGCGCGTTTTTGCGCTGGACGCGGACTTTTGAGCTACAGTAGGGTCCCGTAGATTGAAAATTTTCATGAGAGCCGCGCTTTGGTAGTCCGTGTGCGTGCGAAGAATGTTCGAACAAAACCCCCTCGAATTCGATTCGGCCCGAATGGAATTGGATTCGCGCTCCATCGACACGGTTACCGGTACACACATCTGTACCGTGTAGTCTGTAGACTGCCAGCTGGGGAGGACGGGAGTCGATGGAGATGACGGAGGGGGATCCATGAAGAGGCGACTCCTGCCCTTCATGACTTGACTTTCGTCACTCTTTCGTCACGAGAGCCAAATTCACAATGATCAAACTCACCGCAGGTGTGGTTGTGTTCAGTGTGGGTGTGAACGAGGGCTCCCCGCAGGCGAGCCGGCCAACCGGCCCGGCCGAGCATGCATGCATTGTGTTCCACATCCATATCGTATCCATATGCGGAAGGGGCGAGCACCGGTACGTCGCCCCTTGTCCGCTTCGCAAGAGCGACGAGTCACCTCGTTCGCCATCGCGTGTTGTTGTTGTCGTGTCTACAGATGGACATCGTCGCCGTTCCGGCGGGCGCAGCCCCGGCGGCCGCGCTGGTCTTGCGAGGGGGTGATTCCCCCGCTGAGCTTCGCGACCGCTGATTCATTCAACTTTCAACACGACGCTGGGCGCCACTCTTTGGTCTTGCAGAATTGCAGTGGTTGGAGCAGCGGGCAAGATGGGGGCCGCCTACGCGAACGTGGCGGCGGAGATCAGCAGGGCACTTGTTGCAAGCACCGTCCGCGGGCGCGCAATAGGGTGGTGCATGAGGGTGGTGCGACGCTCTGGATGCGAACCGCTACCATCCAAGCTTTCAAGTCACCGGCGCGACAGCCGGCTCGGCTCTCGATCTAGGCTGCAGCGCTCGCTCTCGGAAGCTTGATGGACACGGGCGACTCCATGTTAGGCGTGCACCGCTGATCGCCCTGTCGGGTGTGACGCTCACTGCCGCATCGGCGTCGGCTACGCTCTCGATCAAAGCTGCTGCTCTTGCGCTCATTCGGAATCTTGAGCGGCGGAGGCCGCTCGCTGCTCGGCGCGCGCAACGTTGATTGCCCGGTCGGGTGTGACGCTCGCTGCCGCATCGGCGTCGGCTACGCTCTCGATCGAAGCTGCTGCTATCGCTCTCGGAAGCTTAAGTGGCACAGGCCGCTCGTTGCTCGGCGCACGCACCGCTGATCGCCCTGTGTCGGGTGTGACGCTCGCTGCCGCAGCCGCGTCAGCATCGCTCTCGAATAGAGCTGCTGCTCTTGCTCTCGAGCGCTTGAGTGGCACAGGCCGCTCGTTGCTCGGCGTGCGCACCGCTGATCGCCCTGTCGGGTGTGACGCTCGCCGCCGCAGCTGCGTCAGCAACGCTCTCGATCAAAGCTGCTGCGTGCTCTTGCTCTCATTCGGGAGCTTGAGAGGCAGCGGCCGCTCGCTGCTCGGTGCGCGCACCGTTCATCGCTCTGTCAGGTGTGGCGCTCGCCTCCACAGCTGCGTCGGTAGCGCTCTCGATCCAAGCTGCTGCTCTCGCTCAGGAGCTTGAATGGCTCAGGCCGCTCGCTGCTCGGCTCGCGCACCGCTGATCGCCCTGTCAGGTGTGACGCTCGCCGCCGCAGCAGCGTCGGCAACGCTCTCGATCGAAGCTGCTGCTCTTGCTCTCGGAAGCTTGAGCGGCACCGGCCGCTCGTTGCTCGGCGTGCGCACCGCTGATCGCCCTGTCGGGTGTGACGCTCGCCGCCGCAGCTGCATCGGCTACGCTTTTGATCAAGCTGCAAGGCGAGTGTCCTTGCAGAGGCCAACGTGTGACGCTCGCCGCCGCAGCTGCGTCAGCAACGCTCTCGATCGAAGCTGCTGCTATCGCTCTCGGAAGCTTAAGTGGCACAGGCCGCTAGTTGCTCGGCGCGCGCACCGCTGATCGCCCTGTCGGGTGTGACGCTCGCCGCCGC
>ERZ761574.463-NODE-463-length-28446-cov-65.842415_pt1 | contig 28446 bp, 31 predicted proteins | sample MGYA00374950_ERZ761574 | MGnify/ENA primary metagenome ERZ761574 (study PRJEB28895, sample SAMN07631631) | mixed culture metagenome | isolation source: Freshwater growth medium | place: USA: Seattle, Washington | collected 2016-10-03 ... | reverse complement strand
GAGTGCGTGCAGCACTGATTGCCCTCCTTCATCAGGCACTGATGACGAGTGCGTGCAGCACTGATTGCCCTCCTTCATCAGGCACTGATGACGAGTGCGTGTAGCGCTGATTGCCCTCCTTCATCAGGCGCTGATGACGAGTACGTGCAGCACTGATTGCCCTCCTTCATCAGGCACTGATGACGAGTGCGTGCAGCACTGATTGCCTCTCGAGCACGGCTTTATGGCCTCTTGATGACCTCTCGAGAACCTCCTTATTGCCTCTTGATTGCCTCTTGATTGCCTCTTGATGACCTCTCGAGAACCTCCTGATTGACTCTCTCTCTCTCTCTCTCTCTCTCTCTCAAGTACCTCTGAGTGCCCCCCCCCCCTCATCTCCGTTGATTGCCCCCCTCATCAGGTACGTACGCCACTCGGGCGCCCTGTTCCCACTGCCACTGCCCGCGACGGCCCCGCCAGCCCGTGTAACGGCAGTCTGTGCGCGCTTTCGCTTCCTCGGTCGGCTGATGGCGGCGGCATGCCGCGACGGTTTCATCGTACCTCTGCCGCTCTCGATGCACTTTTTGCATTTGGTTCGCGGAGGGTCTCTCTCGTACGCTGCGCTGCCCCCCCCGACAGAAACGGGGGGGCGCCTCTCAGCCTATGCCGCTGTGGTGGGCAGACTCGCCCAGTACGACGCTGCGTGCGCCGCCGGCCAGATCAGCGAGATGGAGCGCCAGCGCAGATACGATCTCGAGGCGGAGGCCGAGTTTGGTCAATCCAAATTAGGCATGTCGATGCCTTTGTCGTTACGCGGAGCTCTCGATCTCGAGGCCTTCGTGTGTCCGCTCACGCAGGTGCGTGTGCCGTCGGGTGCCCATGCGGCGCCGACGAGTCTCGTCAATTGCTTACTGATGAGTCTCGCCGACGAGTCTCGTCAATGGCCTACTGATGGTTGCGTGCGCATCCGATGTGTACCTGTGTGCTCACGCAGACGCCCCTGAGCTATACCGGGAGGGACGAAGACGCCGGTGCCCTTCACACCCCGCGCGAGGTGACCATTCACACCCTGAGCGACTACGTCTCCAAGGTCGCACAGCTGTGGCTCCAGGACGGCGTCGCTCGCCAAGCGGCAGCCTTTCGTGCGGGCATTGAGGACTTGTGCTCGTCGCCCGAGATTCTTCTCGCGCCGTTCACACTGCCCGAGCTCCAGACGATGCTCTGTGGGACCAGCACGATTGCCCCTTGGTCGGAGGCCGAGCTGCGTGCCGCGCTCCAGCCGGCGGCTCCGTACACGAGAGAGTCTCCCACGTGCGCGCTTCCCCCGAGTGCCTCTGATGGCCCCTGATGGCCCCTGATGGCCACTGATGGCCGCTGATGGCCGCCGATGGCCGCCGATGGCCGCTGATTGGCCATCGCCCCTCTTGATTCCTTCCGCATCAGGTACGCGTTGCTCGTGTCAGAGCTCATGAGGATGGACGAGGCGGGTAGGGCGAAGTTCCTCACCTTTGTCTCCGCGTGCCCGCACCTGCCGCCCGTTGGGCTCAAGGCCCTCGCCATCTCGGTGATTGCACTTGATTGCACTTGATTGCACTGATTGTAATTGATTGTAATTGATTGCCCGCACGCCGCACCTGCCGCCCGTTGAGCTCAAGGCCCTCGCCATCTCGGTGAAACATGTCGATTCGTTCTCCGTGGCCTCGGCTTGCCCTTGAGTGCGTCTGAGTGCGTCTGATGACGCTCTTCATCAGGTGCACCGCCTCGAGTCGATTGGGCTTCGATGGTCTCGCTGCCCCGACGACACACCGCCTGCTGGGCGCGAGCTGCACTCGGCTGCGCTCGCGATGGCGCTACGCCATCAGAGCACATTCACGCTCGAAGAGCTGCGCCGCCACGGCGTGCGTGATCTGCATGCGGACGATTTCGTCAAAGTTAAGTTCACGAGCCCCGCCGACCTAACCGCTGCGGCAACGGACGCACCAGACGCAGGGGGGTGCCCCGGAGACGCCCGCGGCGGCGCGGCGGTTACGACAGTCGGCTACTACCGGCCATGTGACACGCCTACGCCCACCTCCCACACGTGCACGGCGACACTGAGCCTCCCTGAATACACGAGCGCCGAGGCATTGCATGCTGGGCTTCAGGAAGCCTTTGCCAACATGGAGAAGGGCGGGCTGCATGAACAGACCCATCGCTGAGGACTCCTCACATGGCCACTCACATGGCCCCCCACATGGCCCCTCACATGGCCCCTCACATGGTCACTAGACGCCTCGCTGAGGGGCCTTGCACGGGGCGGATTCAAGGGCGGCGGTTAGGTGGCAGTTACGGCCAGTGGTTATGATGGGATGGGAAAAGGGGAGGGATAGGGGAGGGGGGTGTGGGGGGGAAATCCGGGGCTAGCGGGGGCGACTGACTCGACGTTCGTGAGTTGGGACGGCAGGTAGGACGGCAGCGTCACTGCCAGCTCACACAACCGAGCGGCGGTTCTGAACCGCAAATAGCTGTGTGTGTGACTCGACGCGGGTAGATACGTGTGTGTGCCGCGCGCGTGATCACGCCGTTTCGTGCATCGCACCGGTGCCTGCGGGGCTGGGGCCCGCGTCGACGCGGCGTGCTCAATCGACAAGTGATGGGCGAGGGCCGAGGCTGCCGCGGCCGGGAGCGCGGACTTGGCACCCTCTATGCGCTATGGCGCCGTGTGTGGTCTGTGGAAAGCCTGAGAATGGTGCGATGTGAAATGATCGGTGTCCGCGCGTCTGGCATCGATGATTCGTCTAATTCACTGTGTGTCGTGTGGCCTCTCTCACTGTCTTGACTCACTGTCGCGTACACGCAGCGATAACATGACAGTATCTTAGCCACCGCGCGGCCATTCACCCCACACAGCGGCACTTTCGCTGCGCCGCGCGCGCTCTGTCGTCTCTCTCTTTCTCTCTCTGGGCAACTATCGTGGAGAGCAACGAACAGAAGGGTCGCTCACACGAAGCCGGCCGCCGCAAGCAACGTGTCGAGCTCGGCCTCTTTGAGCGTCGCCGCCTTGCCGGCTTTGGTGAGGGCCGCCTTGATTGTAGCCGTCTTGGCCGCGATGTCCGCTGCCTCCGCCTTCGCCGCTGACTTGGCGATGCGGTCGGCCATCACAACCTCCGCCTTTGCCTTCTGCGCCTGCTTCTGTGCGAGCTGCTCGGGTGTGTAGACGCGCTGTGGGATCTCCACCGACGCTTCCTCGTCCATCGCATCCGCATCATCACCTTCAGCCTCGTCGCCTGCCTCGTCCTCCGCCCCCTCATCGTTCTGCGCACCAGCCTCCTCCTCCTCCTCCTCCTTGTCCTCCTTGCCCTCCTCTTCCTCCCCCTGCTTCTTCTCCTCCTTCTTCTTCTTCTCCTTCTTCGGGGCCGGGGCCATGAGGGCTGCGAGCGCTGCTGCCGCCGCCGCCTTCTTATCCTTCGAAGCGCTGCCGCTTTGCAGGCCAGCTCCAGCGTCGCCCGCCGCCTTCGCCAACTTGGCAGACTTCGCGTTGAGCGCGTCCTCCGCCGCCTTCTTCGCGGCTTCGCGCGCAGCGCGGGCATCATTCTTCTCCGCGCGCGCAGCCATAGCAGCGGCGTGGACACTTGCATCCGCTTGGCGGGACTTCATGCCCGCAGCGCCACCACCGCCCGATCCTTCCGCGGCCGCCTTGGCCGCATTGCGCTCGCGCGCCATCGCCGACTTCTGGGCGTTGCCACCACCCATGGTCACAGCGCCGACGGCCTTTCCTCAAGCTTGTCGTGCACGGAGGGGCGGCCTCGTCGATCGCGCGATTCGACTTCGCGTCGCAGCGAGCCTTTTGATGCGAAACCTCGCGCCTTTGCGGTCTCGGAGCTCCACCGGGAGATTACCCCTTGGTCACAAAAACTGATGCATGGTGAGAGAGAGAGCATCGACCATCGTGGGATTTTCATCCCGCACACCCCTCCCGCCAGCAAAGTAACGCATGTTCTCGACCGGAGCCCGTCCTCGACGCTCGAGTCCTGTGGTAAGCCCCGTAATCCCAGTGGACCGCCGTCGTGCACGTGTGTGCCCACCGAAATCCGAATCGTAGAAACTTAGCTGAGAAACTAGAATCGTATTGCAATTAATTGCAATCGACTATCGTGTATCGTAGTGTATCGAGGCGCGCTGCGCGAGCCCGCGTGGCCGCGTGAAAGGCTCCACCAGGGCGGGGGACTCAGGTGTCATATCGAGAACGCTGTGCCCAAACGGTGAGTACGGGTGGACGGAAGTTCGGACGGACGAAGACGTCGCGGCCAAAACGCGAGTAAAACGCGAGCGGGGCGGTCCGTGAGGCCACGCGCGGGAGAGGACTCGACCACATGTGATCGGAGAGGCATACTGTGTACTATCTTGTACGCATCAGGGCGGTGGGCATCTCCGCACGATCTTCAAGTCCCTAGGCGGCGGGCATCTCGGGCAGCGCGAGTGTCGCACCTTCATCACTGCCGCTCGCCGCCGCTTGGTACCGGCGGAGGAAGAGGGAACGGTCGACCACCTCCGCGTGCACGCGCGCCTGGTACGTGGCCACGATGTGCGGCCACGCCGTATTCAGCTGCGAGATCTTCTCATCCACGGCCAAGGCATGCTCGAGCACGCGATCGACGAAGGCGGCGGCGAGCTGCGCGGGCGGAGATTGGATCTCCCGTGAGGACGTACCGGAAAGAGCGCCGTCACGAGCGCCGGCGGACGCGGGCGCGTGCGCGGGCGCGCCAGCAGCATGGCGCGCGGCGCTCGTGACGGCGCTCGTGACGGAGGCACCACTTCCTCCGGCACGAGCGCCGTCTCGAGCGCCGGCGCCTGTGTCGGTCGGCCCGTCGAAGATGCTCATTGCATGCAGTAACGGCAGCGGCGCATGCCTTGCATGCAATGTGTTGCGGGCCATCGAGTAGAGGCGCTTGAGACGGCGCCACTCGCCCTCGGCGGCCTCGCGCTCATCTCGCGTGATTTCGGCGCCGTTGAGAGAGCGGAGGAGCGGCATAGTTGCGGTGCAGAGGGATCGGAAGTGTGCATGCGTCACCTGATGAGGGAGGCCATCAGCATGCCATCAGACTCAATTAGGCTGATGGGGTGCAGAGGGAGAGGAAGTGTGCATGCGTCACCACGGGGTTGCAATCAGACTCAATTAGGGATCGGAAGTGTGCATGCGTCACCACGGGGTTGCCCTCGACGGAGACGCGAAGCGTGGTGACGCCAGGCACGCATGCAAAGGAGTGGAGCTGATGAAGCGAGTGGAGCTCTGTGTGCTCGAGATGCAGCTCGCGTAACCGCCGGAGCGACCGGAGCTTGGGGAAGGCCGTTCGCGCGAGTCGCTCGAATGGAAGAAAAGAGAAGCTCACCCCCACAGCGTCGGCGAAGCGCGGCGCCGTCTCGAGCGCATCGGCGGCCTCGCCGTATGCATGCAGCCACACGCCCCCTCCCGCCATCTCGGTCATCTCGATTTGGCCACGCTCCTCCCGTGACGAACCCCGTGACGCACCTCCCGCCATCTCGGTCGTCTCGATTTGGCCACGCTCCTCCCGTGACGAACCCCGTGATGAACCCTCGCCGACGGTCTGAGCGGCGCTGCTGCTGCTGCTGCCCGGCGGTGGCAAGGCGCCGTACTGGGCACCCGTGTGCGAACCTGCGCCGCCGCCGCCGCCGCCGCCGCCGCCGCCGCCCACGCCACCGCCGCCACCACCGCCAACGCCGCCGCCGTCGCCACCAGCGCCGCCGCCACAGGCGCCGCCACCAGCGCCGCCGCCATACCCAGCATACCGGCCCTGCGAGAGAGGCGCTCGAGACGGCGCTGGTGCCGCGACCGGCGCCGTGGTGGGCGCCCCACCTCTTTCAGCGCTGCTCTGGCCGATCTCGAGCGCTCGAGCTCGAAGGGCGGCAGCGGCGGCGGCGCGTCCGGCTGCGGCGGCGCCGATGCCGCCAGCGGCACTGGTGTGCGGAGCTACCGCTGACTGATCAGCCGCTGACGGTGCGCCAAGCGGGCGTGAGGGTGGCTGCGGCGGCTGCGGCGCCCGCGACGACGTCGGGGCGCCACCGGCAGCTTCGAGCGCCGTCGCGGGCGCCGACGCGGCTGGCGCGGGGTGGTGCAACGACTGCCTGAGCCCAACAGTCACGTCACCCGTCCTCTCTTGATGGCCTCTGATTGCATCCTGATCGCCTCTGATTGCGTCGCCCGTCCTCTCTTGCTGATCACGGGGGGTGGGTGATGGCACCGGTGGCTTCTCGGCCTCGCGAGCCATAGCATACGCCTGTGGCGCAATCGGACGCAATCAGACGCAATCGGACGCAATCGGACGCAATCGGACGCAATCGGACGCAATCGGACGCAATCAGACGCAATCAGACGCAATCGGAGCCATGGCCTGTGGCGCAATCAGCGGTCCTCAGTGGTCTTTGGAGGCCATCAGGACGCAATCGGCGGTCATCAGGACGCAATCAGAGGCCATCAGCGCGCCTGTGCCGCCCGTCGGTCGTCCTCGGAGACGCGCCGTAAGTCGAGATGGCGAAGGGAACGGCCGATGCACAGGATTGCGTGCCGGTATGACGCGTCCGACGCGACCGGGTTTCCGTCGAGCGCGAGCTCATGCAACCCTGCGGCGGCCTGCACGCACGGGACGCTCGCGATTAATCATGACGCAATCAGAACGCACTCAGAACGCACTCAGAACTCAATCACTACGCACTCAGGATGCAATCCGTGCGCACTCAGGACGCACTCAGGACGCAATCAGGACGCAATCAGCGTACTTGCAGGCACGAGACGCTCGCGAGCGTGTTGATGGCGTTGTAGGAGAGAAATAGGCGTTGCAGCGCCGGCAGCGCCTCCACTCCCGCCACCGACGTGATCAAGTTTCGTCGCAAGTTGAGCTCGGCCAGCGAGGTGAGGCCGGCGAGCCGGCGCGCCTCGAGGTGCGCGATCTGGTTGCCCGCGAGATTGAGCACGCGCAGCTCGGAGAGGGAGCCATCATCAGGGGCCATAATCAGATTCGTCACATCAGGGGTCAATCAGATTCGTCACCTGGTTGCCCGCGAGATTGAGCACGCGCAGCTCGGAGAGGGTCGACAAGCCGTCGATGGCTCCGATCTGATGGCAATGCATGCCGAGCTTCGTCAACGCCTCGAGGCGCGCTTAGGGGCAACCAGGCGGCGCAATCAGGGGCGATCCACGTACTTCATCAAGCGCAATCAAGAGCTCTCCAGGTGCAATCTGGGGCGATCCACGTACTTCATCAAGCGCAATCAAGAGCGTGCAATCTGGGGCGATCCACGTACTTCATCAAGGGCAATCAAGAGCTCTCCAGGTGCAATCTGGGTCGATCCACCTACCTGGTTGCAGTGCAGGTCGAGCACGTCGAGCTTCGTCAGCTTCTCGAGGCGCTCGATGGCCCGGATGGCATTCTTGCCGAGCATGAGCACACGGAGCGAGGGGACTCCTTCGAGGCCCGAGATGCTCGAAATCCGGTTGTTGTACCTGATGAGAGAGGCACTCAAGAGGGTGCTCAGTGTGTGCTCAGAGGGTGCTCAGAGGGGCACTCAGAGGGCACTCAAGGAGGCAGTCAAGGAGGCAGTCGTGTGCGCACAGGTCGAGGAAGATGAGGTACGGCAGCGTGTGGAGGTTGCTGATCTCGGCGATTGCGTTGTTCTGGTAGTTGAGCAGCCGAAGCCTCTCCTCGCCTTGCAGTAAGGGGCACGCAGTGAGACCTCGACGATCGAGATTAAGGCGCTCAGGGCTGGCGAGGCGCTCGGCTTGTGAACGCGATACTACCGATGCGACTGGCGCCCCGCCGCCGATGCCCGTGCCGCCGCCGAGGCCGCCGCCGCCGCCGCCGCCGCCGCCAGTGCCGCCGACGCCGACGCCGACGCCGACGCCAGCGCTGCCGCTGCCGCCGCCGCCGCCAGCGCTGCCCCCAGCGCCGCCGCCAGCGCCGCCCCCAGCGCCGCCGCCAGTGCCGGCGGGCCCAGCCCCGACGTGTTCGTGGGTGCCCGTCAAGCCGAGGCTTGCCGCAGTTGTGGCCGTCGTCGCTCGATCTACGCCTGCTGTGACGCTTGCCGAAGCCGGACGCGCCGGAAGGCCGAGAGTCGCCGCGCCCGCTGCCGCAGCGGGCAGCTCGGGGTCGGCGAAGCTGCTCTGGAATGGCGGGCGTATCCACGAGGCGGCCGGTGCCGCCGCCATGGTGCCTACAGCGCTCGCGCCGCGCAGCGATCCGGGTGCGGCAGAGCTTGCGCTCGATGGCCTCATGCTCAGACCACGTGACGCGCTCCCGTTGGAAGCGCAGCCAGTCAGCGGAGCCGCACGGTAGAGCGGCGTCACCACGGAGCCCTGCTGCAGCGGCTGCTGCTGTGAGACCAGGCCGCCTGCTGAGGAGGGTCGGCCGCCTGGCCGCACGCCGCTGGGCACGACCGTCGTCGTCGTGCCCTGCACCTGTCGATGGATGGTGGTCTCTGCGAGCCGGTTGAGCAGTGCGAGCGTGCGAGCGTCAAACTTGCCGGCCGACGTCAGCACAGCTGGACTGGCGGGCTTGGCGATACCGCCGCCGCTCGTGGCGTTGCCATTCGTGGCGCGCATTCTCAGCCTTCTCAGCGAGCGAAACCTCCCTATAATCACTGTGTGAAGAGTGGGTAGATTTGCATTCTCATGCTGCGAGCCTCGCCCCTGTCGAGGTCAAGCAGAAGAAGGGATGTTTGGATTTTGAGAGATGGTACAGTAGAAACATTTTTCAGCTCGTGCGTGTGGTGCTGTGGTGACGGCATGACGGCGCGTCACACACCTATTATAAGCGCTCTCGTTCGCTCGGCTTTCATATCGCGACTCAGGCCGTGGCCCACCGCTCGTTGATGAGCCAGCCGATGCCCCTTGACACGAGTGAGAGCTTGAGCGACGTATGATCCTCGCCGGCGATCTCGACCGCGCCTTCCACGACGAGCCCCCGAGCACGGAGTACGGCCGCGAGCTGGTGGGATGCCTCTGGAATGCCGCGGTGCACGTTCGCGCGCAGCGAGGTCCACTGCGTGGCGGGTGCGTCGGGCGGCGGCGGTGGCTCCCTCTCGCGCTCGCCGTAGGCGACGAAGACGCCCGCAGGTTGCGCCGCGCCCGAATGACTGCTGATTGCTGCTGATGACTGCTGATGGCGGCTGAAGACGCCCGCAGGTCGCACCGCGCCCGAGGCGTCGTGTTGGGCATGGTGAGCGCCGTGTTGGACCGGTCGCACCGCGCCCGAGGCGTCGATGAGCGCCGTGTTGGGCGTGGTGAGCGCCGTGTTGGGCGTGGTGAGCCACTCGAGCAGCTCCGGATCGAAAGGCACGGAGGGTGAGCCAAGGACGTAGGCGTCGAGTACGTGGTGCGGGGCACGGAGGAGCACCTGCAGCCGTCATCAGACGCCATCAGACGTCACAAGCCGTCATCAACAATCCTCTGCCGTCATCAACCGTCATCAGCCGTCATCAGCAACAATCAGCAGTCATCAGCAGTCATCAGTGGGCGTAGGAGCACCTGCAGCGCGAGGGTGGCCGTGTACGAGGCGCCGAGCAGCGCTCGCCGCGCCGGTGGCACACGCAGCCCAAGCAGCTCTCCCTCCACATGAGGGAAGATGGACGTCGCAAAAGCGGAGGCGAGCCGCGCCGCGTGGGCGTTGAGGGCGTGGCCGGGCGTGATGGCAGCATGGTCGTACGGCGGATAGTCGCGACGACGCAGCGCCCGTAGCGCGGGGGCGTCCCATCCGCGCGCGTTCGCGCCGTACGCCTCCCGCGCATGGCCAACGCCGACGACGCAAAGCCTGCGATAGCGTGCCTCTGGTGCAGCCTCCGGCGCCGACGCGAAATAGCCCGAGCCGCTGTAGGCGTGCAAGGCGGCCGCGCCAAAGAGGGACGGCTCAGGATCCAGCACGTACAGAATGAGCAAGCTCTCGTCCGGCGAAGCTGTGGTTGCTGGCGCGATGGACAGGTCGAGCTCGAGCTCAGGCACTGTGCCATCGCCGGGAAGCACGAACCGATGCCGCTCCACGCGCGCGAGGCCGCATGGCATGGCGTCGTCGAAAGCGCGACGATTTCGGCGAACGCGCGAAACTGCGACGGCGATGAGCACGGCGGCGACGGCGGCGACGCCAGCGCAACACAAATCGGTGCTCGGCATTCGCCGTGCGGAATTCCGGGGCTATTAGTGGGCTATCCGCGCGAAGAAGGTGATCAACTTTTTCTCGAACCTCTACCTCCTGGAGGCCCACGCCCCTCCTCCGTTGTCATGTGTGTGAAAAAATTGTGAAAATAGTCCTCACGTCGTGTCGTCGCGATGGATGGCGGCGATGAAAGCGCGGTGGGTGCAGCCGACGCCGGCGCGTCCGCTTGCCAGCCGTGCGGCGCGCCAGCGCCGGCCAAGCCGCGCAAGCGCATGCGACCATGGGAGGAGCCGGGCTTCCGCTGCCCGTACCTCGATACCATCAATCGGATGATCCTCGACTTTGACTTTGAGAAGGCATGCTCGGTGACGGGCCATGATTTCAACGTGTATGCGTGCCTCGTGTGCGGCAAGTTCTTCCAGGGCCGCGGAACGCACACACAGGCGTACACGCACTCGCTGCAGGAGAGCCACCACGTGTACATGAATCTGCAGGATGGCCGCACATACTGCCTGCCCGATGGCTACGAGGTCGTGGACTCGTCGCTGCGCGATATCCAGAACATGCTCGACCCCAAGTTCACCATGGCGTCGATTGACACGCTCGACCGTGTGCCCGTCTACGCGCGCGGGGTCGACGGTTCCGACTACATGCCCGGGTTGATCGGCCTCAACAACATCCGACACACGGACTACATGAACGTCGTCCTACAGGCGCTGGCACGCGTGCCGCCGCTGCGCGACTTCTTCCTGCTGCCCGAGAACTACGCGCACATCAAGTCGCCGCTCGTGCTCGAGTTTGGCGCGCTCATGCGCAAGATGTGGTCGCCGCACAACTTCAAGGGGCAGGTGTCGCCTCACGAGCTGCTGCAGGCCATCATGCATGTCAGTGGCAATCGGTTCAAGATCGGCACGCAGGCCGACCCTATGGAGTTCCTCACGTGGCTGCTCAATGCGCTGCACACCGACCTCGGCGGCACGCGCAAGCGCGGCTCGTCCATTGTCCACCGTGCCCTGCAAGGCACCGTGCGTGTGTCGACCCTCACGGCGGAGGCGGCGGCGGCGGCGGCGAGCTCACAAGAAGCCGTGCATGCGGAGACGAGCGAGGTGCCCTTTTTATACCTAACGGTCGACGTGCCCGCCGCGCCGCTCTTCAGGGACGCTCTCGAGCGGAACATCCTTCCACAGGTGCATGCGAGTGCATGCGATTCGAGTGCGAGTGCATGCGGTTGAGTGATGTTGAGTGCGATTGAGTGTCTCTGCTGAGTGGCTTGCCTCGTCTGAGCCGTGTTCCATGCCACCTGCGCATCTGAGTGCATGCTGATTGCCTCCCTCATCACGTGCTCCATGCCACCTGCACATCTGCGGCCTGCGCATATGCTCTATGCTCCAAGGTGCATCTCTGATTGCATGCTGATTGCATTCTGATTGCCTCCCTCATCAGGTGCCTCTCATCACATGCCTCTCAAAGTTCGACGGGCACACGACGCAAGAGATGATGAACGGCGACCAGCGCAGGTACAAGCTCACTCGGCTGCCCAAGTACCTGATCGTGCATATCAAGCGCTTCTCCAAGAACACGCAGCAAGAGATTGAGAAGAACCCTACGATCGTCAACTTCCCAGTGCGTAGCACGCTCGGCGGCGTCTCGAAGTGCTTTTGAGTGCATCTCTGAGTGCACGAGTGCATGCTGATTGCCTCCCTCATCAGGTCCGCAACCTCGAGATGGCTAACTTCACCGAGCTCGCGCCCGACGCGTGCGGCACCCCCACCAAGTTCCATCTGATGTGCTCCATACAGCATGACGGCCTACCGGAGGCTGGCTCGTACCGCGGCTTTGTGCACTTTCGCGCCAACGACGCGTGGTACGAGGTGCAAGACTTGCATGTGAACGGCGTGCACCCGCAGCTCATCTCCGTCTCTGAGTCGTACATCCAGGTGTGGCGCGCCGCCGATGACTGAGATCAGTCGAGGTCAATGGATGCCAGTGCCACGGCGCCGTCGCCGTCGCACGCCCAGACGCCCGCACACGTGGCACGCGCGTCTCGACTCTCGCGTCACGTCATATTCACGTCACGCCACGGTGTCGCTGCAGTCGAGGGCGGGCAGCACGTCACGCATCCTCGCGCTACAGCGTACACGGTTAGTTCGCTCGTGTTTCGTGTCTAGCACGGCACCGCGCGGGGAAGCGTTCCGCGGCGGCCTTGGTCGTTAATATATAACGCTTCTTTTTACCTCTTTTGGCGGGGGGGCGCAGTCCCGACGCGGTCCGCACAGATCGCTCACGCGCCACGGGCGGATCGGACGGATGCGCGCACCGATACCTTTCTTGGAGCTTGGACGAAGCTTATCTAAGGCAGCGCCGGAACAGCGCCGGCACGGTTCCGGCGGCCCCCGGGGGGCCTTTCGAGGAACAGTACACGCGAGTCGGGCGAGGTTTCTGACGCCGAGTCGCACAACCGCCATGCCGTGCTATCGTACCCGCCCGGGAAACCGACTCGCTCTGTGGCGGTCGGACGCCACACACGTCTCTGTACCATACGGCCATCGGTTCTGAGCGTTATTCCGAGCGCTCGTCTAAACGCGTGGCCGGGGAAAGCGGCGCACCGTCGTCCGGCGCCCTGCTGGAACTCTCAAACGGCTCGCAAGGCACGTAATAGAGGTCGAAGTTGTGCTTCTCGATATGGAAGGTCGTGAGCACCTCGAAGAGCGTCATCTCGGGCCGAAGCTTCGTCAGAAGCCTCTGCCCGTTCGCGCTCGGGGGTTCCAAACTGGGCACTGCCACGTGGACGTCGAATTGTCTCGGGAGTTTGGCGCCGAGTTGCTCGACAGAAGGTAGCTGCGCGTGCTGCGGGCTCAGATTATGGCACAGGAACTTGTGCACGTGGTCGATGGTGGCATCTCGCGAGACGCATACAAAGTCACGCACGAGCCGCTCCACCCGTCCGCGGTGTTCGGGGTGCGGCTGCAGTCGAAAGCCCACCTCGGTCGGTCGTGGTATGAGCTGAAGTCGCGACTGCGCAGCCTCGACCGCAGATCGCTGGGCCTCACTCTGGGACCCCGGCGAGGGCAAAGAGCTCTTGCGATGCACCACGTTGGCGCCGGGACGGCCGCCAGTGCGTGCGCTGCTGGTGCCGCCCGTCGAGATGCCGCCCGTCGCGGCGCCTTTCGATCGACTTCCGCGCCCTTCGAAGGCCCAATTCTCATAGTCCTGGGTCCCAATCTGGTCGCCATCGCCCGAGTTGGACTCATCATCGTCTTCGCCCTCGTCCGACTCCTCGTCCTCGTCCTCGTAGTCCTCCTCCTCCTCCTCGTCCTCGTCGTCGTCGTCGTACGCGTCCGACTCCTCCACCGCCGCGCGCTGCAACTGCTCGACCACAGCCTGATCAACGGACCGCTGATGACGGGTCTCATCCGCGGCTCTCATCGCATCATTGCGGCCCCGGCTCACGCCGGCGCCGGCGCCGCGCCCGCTCGCACCGCGCGCCGTTCTGCTGCTGCTCGTAGCTTCATACTCCACCGCCGGCGGCTCCTGCTCACGCGATGCGGCCACAAGAGCGCGCTGGCGCTCGAGCACCTTCTCAATGTTGGCGAGATGCGCCTCAGCCATATTGCGATTGGAGGCGAGCATCTCGGCCTCCTCGTCGGCCTCGAAGGCGTCTAGGTCGGGGTACAGCTTCGCGATCAGCCGTTTCATACTCGGGTCTGGACGCAGGCTGCGCCGCGTCGCGATTGGCTTTCGACAGGACGGGCACTGCTTCTGCGCCTGACGCTGACACTTTTCGATGCAGTCCTTGCAGAAGCGGTGCAGGCACTCGGTGGCCACCGGATCGCGCATCAGTCGCAGGCAGATGGGGCAGCGAAGCTCCACATTGAGCGCCGCAATGTCCACGCTGCTCATCTCGTCACACGTGTATCGTGGGTTAACAGCGCGGTACTGATCGCGGTTGATCTCGAGTGGCCGTTTGCGTCCGCGGGCGCCGCGAGGTCCAGGAAGCGGCAGGCCGCTCGAAAGAGGCTCGAAGGCTGACATTCCGTCCGAGCGCGAGCACTTCGATAGCGTCGCGGCCCTTCTTGCGTTGCGCTTCGCAAGTTGCATGTGTGTTCACAGGCATGGAGCGTTTCTTTCTGAAAAAACATCGAGGCATACGTTACGGATAGGTGACGCGGTTAATCCCGCGCTCACCTTTCCACCTCATGGACACCAGGATCCACACCCCAGCCTGCCTGATCCAACGGCCAGAATGCAACTGTGATCTGTGTACCTGGATCCGCGGCCACGGCTATACCGCGGACATGCCGAGAGGCGAGAGCCGCCCGCGCCACCACACGCTGCCAAAGAGGCAACGCGCCGGCCGCGCTCAGGAGCGCGCCGCGTGCTCACTCGCCCACGCTCAGGCTGAGAGGCTGCACGAGCAAGGTCATGCCCTGGTTGCGCGTCGGCAGCTTCTGGATGGCCCGCAGCGTCTCCCAATTCGCCTTGGCATCTGGATGGGTACCGAGCTCGACGAGAGCGAAGACCGTATGGTCGTGAGCCTAGTGCACATTCCACAGGTAGGTTTGATTGAGGGGTACGGGTTGGAAGCAGAAGAGCCCTCAGAGGCACTTGAGGGAAATCATGAGGCACTCGAGATATGCAATCAAGACGCAATCGAGGGGCACTCAGAGGCCGTCAGCGGGCACTTCATCAGAGGCTCGTCATCAGAGGCTCGTCACTCCTTCACGCGTACCCAATGAGTTGCAGGCCCGTCTCCCAAGTACACAAACCAGTCTGGGCCGGCACCCCCGCCTGCCCAGCCAACCATGCCCTGGGTCATAATGGGCCCGTGGCATCCGCAATTGGGATCGTGCGCGGGGCACGCTCGCGACTTATCCACAGAGACCCCTGACGGGCAGGTGCCCTTGACGACGCGTGAACGCGTCTGACCAGCACGGCACGCGATGCGCCCCTGGATCAAAAAGGCGGCCTCGACACGATAGAGCTCGCCTGTGCACTTGGCTGCCGCCGACTCTTGCAAGAAGCGCACACTCTCGGTGGAATGCTGTGGAAGGAGCCGGAGGGTGAGGCTGCGCTTCGTCTCGCCCCATGCCGTCGCGGTGAAGCTCAGGTGCACTTGAGAGAGCTCCGTGGCTGCCGCCTCAAGTTCCCTGGGCACCACCACGGGCACATCGGCGGCGGCGGCGGCGGCGACGGCGGCCGCATCCTCTTTCACCGCGTCAGGGGGCTCCAAAATCAGGCCTCCATCGGGGGGTTGCAGAGGCAGATCGAGGAGCTTTGCTTCCTTTCCCTCCTCTGCATGCACGGGCAGCCCATGGGCTGGCTCCTGCACGTTGGCCTGCGGCTTTGCCAGCTGTGTAAGCTTTTCTAACCTCCTCGTCTTCTTCGAGGCAGCCTCCGCCTCGCCGTGCGAAGCGCTCTCCGTGGCGATGTTCAGCGCCCACCGTGACATGAAACCAAAGACAAGCGTGGCCGCGACCATGATTTGTAAGATTAGCACGGTGTGGCTCGTGCAGCTCTGCCTCGGCTTGGCCGACCGGAAGGGCAGAACCGACGGCTTGGCCGGCCGCAAGAAGACGTCAGCCGACGGCATTATCGGCCGCAAGAAGTATTAGATGACGCTGCCGATTAGGATGTGTGAATATAACACCGGCACATCAATTCCGATATCATGGAAAGTCGATATGTAATTCAGGTGCTGTGGCGACGGCCGACGGCCGAGGGCCGAGGCGCGACGCCGAGCTGGTGCTCGTCGACAGTCCACTTGGCGAGTCTCTATACGCGGCTACGTGGCGGGGGCACTCCGCCCGATCGCGGCCATTGGACGAAATCCTCCTATGGCGGCGGCGCCGAGACCAACGTCGCCAGGTGGGATGGCACCGCGGCCATAGGAGCCGTGCCGTCCTCCTCGTCCTCGTCCTCGCCCCCACCCTCCTCCTCTTCACTGTCGTCCTCATCGACACTTTCCCCACTCCCCCAGCCACTCTCGTAGCTCTCCCCACTCTCGCCCTCTCCCTCGTCCTCGCCGTCCTCGTCGTCCTCCGCCTGCGCGGCTATCATCGGCATGCTGCTGCTCAGGCTCGCCTCCGTGATCAGAAGCGCTATGGTGAGGCCGAGCACTCTCCCCTTTGACGAGAGCGCTCGGCTCGTCCTCTCCAGGTCGACAAGAAACGGCTGCTCCCGCCCGAAGTTCATTTGAACCATTTGATGGCTGTCGATGCCGACCGTAGGGAAAAGGTCATGGAGGTGCACCTGTCCATATGCATCCCCGAGAAGTGTGAGCGCCGCCTGGTCGATGACGGGACCTTGCGGGATGGCAGCTGGCCATGAGGCCAGCGTTCGCAACGCCCTCGGCTGCACGCTCGAAGCGCCGTGATGGTCACTTGCATGCGGCGCCCTCGGCTGCACGCCAAAAGCGCCGTGATGGTCACTTGCATGCGGAGCCCTCGGCTGCACGCCAAACGCGCCGTGATGGTCACTTGCATGCGGAGCCCTCGGCTGCACGCCAAAAGCGGGTCCGAGGAAACGACCGTTGACGGTGAAGAAGCACTGCATCGTGGGCAGATGCAGTCCGCACCCGACGACGTCGTTCGCGCCAAAACGTGGACCATAACGGTGATGACTGACCCCGGTGCTTTCATACAGGAAGCCGTCATCGCCGTGATAGCCTAACGAGTGGCGGTCCCAGCCGCACTGCTTGCCGTGTAGTTTGAAGGCGGCGGTGGAGAGGCCGACAGAGACGCACGGCTCCGCGTGGGACGGTTCCGACGGCGCGAGCTCGTTCAGTGGAGCATCCTTCACTGACACCTCGAAGTAAACCGTGTCAGAGACGACGACCTGTGAGACGACCGGGGGGGGCGGCAGCGTGCGCGCAGAGGATGAGGGCGCCGAGCCGGATGGTGCCGCGCGCGCCCGCACGGCGACAAACGGCGCGCAGAGGGGAAGCGGGGCGTCGGTGCGGACGGCCCGGTCTCCGCCGAGCCGTCCGGTGAAGCGCGCCGTCAGCCCGTTGGTTGTCAGCTCGTGCTCTTTCGCATTGGAAGTGAGAGAGGTCGGAGGCGGAGCCCAGTGCGCTTGGAGTACTTTGCGCCAGGTCGTTTCAGAAGGTAAGGTGCCGCCGCAGGTGTCTAAGGGCGCACCCACTTGGTCTTCATCCAGCCCGAGTCGGATGCAGGCGTGCGCTCGCCACACGTTCTCTGCAGAGCTTTGCAGAACGTCTGCGAATCGATGCGAGACGGCCGCTAAGGAAGCCACGTCGCGCAGGTCGACACGCAAGAAGAGCAGCCACAAGACCTCATCCGACAAGTCAACAAGGCCCGTTGTATCGAGCTCCTCGCATGCCTGACATAACATGCCTGACATGTTCGATGTTGAGAGAGCCCGCCCCCGTCTCCTCGACGTCTTCTTGGCGTCGAGCTCGGCGAGCTTGACCCGCATGTTCTTGAGCTCGTCATGCACAAAATTGAGCTCCGCCTGCTCGGCCGCGAGGACCTTCATCGCCTCGGCGTGTGCCATCGCGATCGCGAGCTGCGCCGACATGGGGGCGACGCCCCCTGCAACGCGGGACTATAACTCCCTCCGCTTCGCTGTGAGGGCGACCGCCATGTGGGAACTTTCAGGGGGCGTCGTAGAAAACTTGGGGTGACACCTATGATGAAAAGCTCCACGAACGGCGTCCCCCCCCCCCCCCCCCCCTCCCCCTCCCATGTGTAACGGCCGTAGGCGCCGTACCGGTCATGTAACGGCACCGTACGTCTGTGGTCTGACACGTCTCAAACCTCTACATACACATTACACAAGTAACCGCCATGTTACTAGGTGACCGATGCGTCGGTCCTCTGAGACTTCCCGGACAATTCGCTCGGATGACACACGCACCCCGGATCGTTCAATTAGTCCGAATCTGAAACCACCGTTGTTTCCGACGGGCACTTTGAGAGGTACATGTACGAGGGTCGAGGCCAGCATCAGCTGCCCCATAGGTCCGTCGTGTCAGGCCCAGCTGCTGACAACCAACCAGCCCAGTAACTCAGTAACAGTCATGCTCTACATGTATAAGTCCTCAACACTCAAGCTCATCAATCGTCAGTCGGGAGTGGGGTGGCATTCACCTCTTGCTGCGTAATGGTGTGATCGAGGGGTGTGGAATATAACCCAGCTTCCAGCCCTTGGCTGGGTGAGCAAGATCCAAATCCAATAACGCAGAGGCCAGGGGCGAAATTTTGCGTGCCAGATTTGGGGAACAAAGTTGTTTGGACCTTTTGTGTATTCTGATCATCCGCTCGACCGAAATGCCAGCGAGCAGGAGAGGCATGCATGTGGACTGTGAACTGTGTATGAAGGCCTGCGGTTCGCAAGGGGTAAAGCTAAATGGAGCTTTTAAGTCAAATTTTCTTCGCCTGCGGCGCGCAGGGACCCCCCCCCCCTCGTCATAGGTGTAGGTCTGGAAGTTTTCGCGACACCCCTCGGAACTTTACGTTCATACAAAACGAAGAGGGAAGTATGAACGTCACGATGTAAAAAAAGCTGGGCGCGCAGAGCGTGGTGCGGCTTTGTGATCTGTCGCTGCGACGGTGGAGGCGTGCCGGTGTGCGCCCACAGATGAATGTCAGTGTGTGTGTGGAAGTGTGAACTGTGACATGTGGGTCAGTGCTGTCTAGTTTGTCCTGTGGACATCTGGTCTCGCGAGTTAAAAAAGGCTACAAAGGGGTTTCCTCGCTTATGCCGCAGTGCTACGCTTGTCGGCCACGCGTTCTATGGTCTAACTAGAGACCACTAAGAGACTCTAGACATTTCTTTCGCGCGCCCCCGCGTCCAGCCACAAGAAGGAGAACCGAAACGGAAGCTACTCTGCTTTCTTGGCGTGCTTCTGCACCTCGTCCCACGCGCGCGAGAGGCGCTTGAAGGCCTCCGCGTCCGCGTTGGGGCCTCCGCTGTCGGGATGGCATGCCCGCGCCCGCTCGTGATACGCTCGCTTCGCCTCTGAGAAGGACGGATTCGCACAAAGGCCAAGCTCATCGAGCGCCCACTGATGCGGGGGGACCCCATGCTGCTGCTGATGATGCTGATGCTGCTGCTGTGACGTGCGGCTGCTGCTGCCCCTGCCTGAGGCCCCAGCACCAAACGACTCTTGATACGCACGCCGAGCCCGATCGCGTACCTCGTCGGCAGAGAGTCTTTCAGCCTGCTCCGACACCTTGCTCCAGTCCCGTGAGAACGCTTGAGCTGCTCGGAACTCGGCGCCGCCAGTCGTGAAGTCAGTCCGGCTGCCCAAGTTCTTAAAGCGCAACGCGAGGGCCGCGTATCCCGCCGCGGCACCGACCAGCGCTGCACCGCCAAGGTATGCTGCCCATCCTGGCTCTGAGGTCCCCGGCGCCTTTTCCGATGGCGCCTTGGCCGCCGCCGAGCCTTCCGCTGGCTGCTTTATCATCGTGGTCTGCAAGCTTACGCGACAGATCCGACCGAGCAGCCCGCGGGAATGTCAGCAAAGTCGCATGAAAAAAACCCCGATCGCGGCGTGTGAAATCACAGCTCACGGCCGAAGGAAATCCGAACCCTAAATATACGCGCCACCGACTCAGAATCGGCTCGACATCAGAACGGCCACCCCAATTTACCCCCCCCCAAGCTATTAAGCCGTCTTCGCCGCGACCTTGCCCGCCTCCTCGATGACCCAGTTCATGTGCGCCCTCGCCTGCATCGCTGCCGGATAGCTCATGTCACGAGGCACACTGATGCGGTCGCGCAAGTATCCGAGCGCGGCAGCCGTGGCGCGCGGCTCGAGGCGCGCCTGAATGAGTCGCTGAGCGGCTGCCTCGGGGCCTGTGTGCAAAAAGTCAAGGCAGATGAGCGCGGTCACCCTTGTCAATCTGTGGCAATCAAGTGCAGGCAACCAAGGCCATTGAAGCCGACACTTAGCCATGAGCCCCCCCCCCCCCGCTCCCCTCGCGAGCATTCACCTGCAAGCAACGCATCGACCACGTGGCGCAGCGAGGAGTCCACCAGCGGCAGCACGGCTTCGTCAAAGCTAGCCCTAGGGTCCGAGAGTGGCGCAGACACTGGTGGCTTGCCCGCTCGACCAAGGCCGCGCGCCGCAAATCGCGCCACGGCCACGTGGTTGGCGAGGAGTCGTTCCGCAGCCTCTCGCCGCGCAGCCTGGGGATCCAAGCCGAGAGCATCCGGGGGATGCAGTTCCGCCATGTCGCTGATGCCGTTCAGCGTCCATGAGCCGCCGTCGATCGTGGCCGCGTCGGCGGCAGCGTCTGGTACAGACTGGCAGCTGCCGATCTGCGGCGGGAGATCGTGCACGTGGGTGCCAGGCACCTTCGGCTGGGCGTGTCGACATCGGGGGCAATCAGGGGCAAACATAGTAGCGACACTCAGTCGCAATCACCTGCGGCGGCAGGTCGTGCACGTGGGTGTAAAAGTCCGACTGGATGTGGCGATAGGACGGGCGAGCCTCCATCGCACGAAACCAGCGTTCCAAATTGGGGAATGCGTCGTTCGCGCGCACACGGAGCCCCTTGTAGTACGGTAGGCTTGCTGCCATCCGCTCGAGAAAGGGCGCGAAGAAGCAATCGACGAGAGTCACCTCCTTACCGAGAAAGAAGGGCCCTCCTGTTACGCCCAGCTCCCACAATGAGTGCAAGCAGAGGGCACTAAGCGGGCACTCAGAGGGACTCAGAGGCACTCGGAGGCACTCCGAGGCACTCAGAGGCACTCAGAGGCACTCAGAGGTTCGTGGCGGCACCTGCAACGCCCAGCTCGCCCTCGACCCTAATTAGGATACTCTCGAGGTTCTTGCGCTGCGCCCCCTCGGACACGGACGAGGTCATCCAGCGGAACCACGCATTGAAGAGCTCACGCTCAAGACGAAAGAGTGGCTGTGTGCGGGCAGCCTGGTCGGGCAGGTAGGCCTCGTTTGGGAGCATCGGGTGCTCGGGAAAGGCCCGCTCGATGGCCATGATGATGTCATTCGACTCGCGGATCACCTGCCCATCGAGCTTGGCCACCGGGATGCCGCCCGAAGGCTGCATGGCCCAGAACCACGCTGGTTTGTCGCCATAGCAGTTCATATTCACCTTCTCGACCGTGTACGGCACGCGCTTCTCCTCGAGCGTCAGCCAAACCTTCTCGCAGTACGGGCACCAAGCAGCAGTATCGCGGTAGAACGTCACTCGCGGCTCCTGGCCGTCAGGCAGGTCGAAGAGCCGGCGCTTTGCGAGCGCAGAGGCGTGGGGCAGTCGGCCGGACTCGAGCAGCGCGCGAAAGCTCCTCTCGTCGGCTGTGGCCGCGCCCTCCCACTGCGCCTTGAGTTCCGACCAGGAGGGCGCCACGTCGACGCTCTGGCCAGACCAGGAAGAGCTGTCGGCATTTCCACGGAAGAGCGAGCTCAGAAGATTAGCTTGCGCATCGCGGGAACGGCGTGTCGGGGCAGACAAGCCGTCGAGATGGAGGAGCGGCAACACGCGAAGGAGCGAGGGCAACATATTTTTCCCGCGACCGCGCTCTTGAGACTGTGAAATACATGTACTGTGAATGTGTCGAGTGAATGTCGATCGGAAGTGTCTCCCCTTGGCTCCCCGCGCAGTGTTTTTGAACGTTATCTTGATGTCGCTCGCGCAGGTCGGACGCAATTGGCCGGTCGGTCGCTGCTTCAGATCTTGACTTCATCTCCCAATGTAAAGAAATTCCCTCCCGGTGCGTCGTGGTGCGTAATTTACTCCGTGCGACTTTGCCCGTCACACTCAGCACGCCCTCAGCACGCCCTCCAACGCGGCTCGAGGTCGAGCCGGGGACGAGGTTCGTCCGTCGCGCCTTGTTTGAGTTTGTTGTTTCGCTTGTTCGCGCGCGCACGTCGCGGCCCGGCGGGGCGCCCCCCTGGCCCCGCGCCGCTCCGCTCCACGACCATGTGTGCCATCCAGCATCCATCAAATGCGACGATCTGTGCTATTAAATACGTATCTACGACTGTGCTATTCGAGCTGCGTGTGGCGTGGTATACATCACCTCCACTGTACATGGTCGCGCTTCGTCGCGCTGTACGTCGCGTGGCCGGTTTGCCGTCGTGTAAAGCTGGACTTGACCTGCGCGTGGCTTCCGTTCAAGACCTGTAGACCCTGCATGCTTTGTCGACCGACGCGCGGCAGAGCGGGCAGGGCTGGGCGCTTCGAAGGAGTAGCTCGGAGCAAGGGCCGCACACGCACAGGTGGCCACAAGGGATGAGTGCGTGGGTGCGCTCCGCATGCAAGCAGACCGCACACTCGTCTAGGGCAGGTAGACCGGTAGCTGGACCGTCAGGAAGAGTGAGCCGTCCGGAAGCGGTAGGCGCGGAAAGGGCGGGCGCGGCCCCCTCCGCGGAAGCCCCGGCCAGTACTGCTGAGCCTCGTCCACCGCGCCCCCCGCGCCCACCACGTCCCCCGCGCCCACCACGTCCGCCACGTCCGCCAGGGTGGCCAAGCAGCAGCTCGTTCGCGCCGGCTAGGTCTTGGGCCACAGCTGTTGGCGTCGGCCCGGTTAGCGGGGAGGGATGGACAACCGGCGTGACCCAATCTGGGGGGGCGTGATCCAATCTGGGGGGAGGAGATCCAATCTGGGGGGGCGTGACCCAATCTGGGGGGGCGCTGACCACAGTCGCTGCCTGCATCGTCGCCATCTTCCGTTCCGCCAGTGCTTGCTGCTGCTGCAGCTGTTCTGCAACGCCGCTGCAACTCCACCAGTGCTGCTGCTCTGCAACGCCATTGCGGCCAGCAAGTGCCGCTGCTGCCCCTTCACTCAAGAAGACCATCTCCCGCCCGCCGGAGATGTGGAGGGCTGTGGGGAAGTGCGTTTGGCGCCCGAAAAAGGCCTTGGGTCCACCCGCGGCGCCGATCTGCTCCTTGTACTGCGAGCCGCCTGGCACGGAGTACAACTCTGAGCAGAGCTTGGAGAGCAGTGACGCGCCGCCATGCGCCACGAGCAGTGCGCGGATGGTCTCGAAGATGGAGGGCACCGAAGCTGGGGTTTCTCCTCTGCCCGGCAGGGGTGGTGGCGGTAGCGCCGCTCTCGAGCCTTGAGCGTCAGAGGCATCGAAGGCTGCTGCCGCGGACTCCTCACTCAAGAAGACCATCTCCCGCCCGCCGGAGATGTGGAGGGCTGTGGGGAAGTGCGTTTGGCGCCCGAAAAAGGCCTTGGGTCCACCCGCGGCGCCGATCTGCTCCTTGTACTGCGAGCCGCCTGGCACGGAGTACAACTCTGAGCAGAGCTTGGAGAGCAGTGACGCGCCGCCGTGCGCCACGAGCAGTGCGCGGATGGTCTCGAAGATGGAGGGCGAAGGGGCGCTGTGCTGAGCACTTGCATGCGCTGCTGAGGACTCGAAGATGGAGGGCACCGGGGCGCGGTGCTGAGCACTTGCATGCGCTGCTGAGGACTCGAAGATGGAGGGCACCGGGGCGCTGTGCCGAGCACTTGCATGCGCTGCTAAAGGCACGCCTTTCTCTTGTTTGAACGGTAGCACAAGGACATCAAACGAGTACGAGCCCGACGGAGGACGGAGCTCATCGATGACGTGCTTGGGCACGGCTAGGGCGCGTGCCGCCGCCTCGGGCGTCGTCCACTCGACGAAGCCGCATCCGCGCTCCGCTCGCACCCTGCAGCTTACGACGGCGCCGAAACGCCCAAAGTGACGAAACAGCGCCGTCTCGGCACGTGTTTGCTCACTCGGGTCGCTCATCTTGGGTAGCACGACAAACGCCTTTCGTGAGCTGACGGCGGAAGGAGGAGGCCTATCTCTACCGGTAGGCACATCTCTACTGCCGCTCGCCGAGCCTGCTGCAGCTGCCTGAGCAGCTTCTCCATCCCTCCTCCCCCCGCCAACGTCGCCGAAGGCTTCCCGTAGACTGAGCTGAATGGCAAGGGCAAGTTCCCTCGCCTCACGCTCCTCCGCAGCGGCTGCGGACTGCGACTGCGACTGCGACTGCGACTGCAACTTTGCCTGCGAGTGCGAGTGCGAGTGCGAGTGCGAGGCTGTCGCCACCCCACGGCGCCTCGGCAGCTCCTTGCGCTGAGTCCGCGTGCGGGCAGCAGCCGCAGCGGCCGCGAGCACCGCCGCTTCTTCTGCTTCGAAGTCATCCTCCTCCTCCTCCTCCTCCTCGTCCTCGTCCTCCTCGTCCTCCTCGTCCTCGTCCTCGTCCTCGTCCTCGTCCTCCTTACCGCCCACCTCTGTCTCCTTACCGCCCGCCTCTGCCTTTGTCTCATTCTCCACCTCCCTCGATGCCAGTTTGCCTGTGGACGCCTTCCCTGCTTGCCTCGTAGGCGCCGTGTTGGCACTCGACCCGCAGGCCTTCGTGGACATCGCCTCGGCCTCCGCCCACCCCTCCCTGCCTAATGGGCTGCTCAACGGGTGGCCCCTTGCCTGGTTCGTCTTCTGCTGGTTGGAATGCTTCGCCTGCCTCTCCTGCTCCTCCGCTGCCAACAACTCCGCCGCCACCCTCTCGGCCTCCGCCCGCTTCGCTAGCTGTGTCGCCCGAGCGCCATGCTGAGCGTCCTCCTGCACCGCCGCCGGCATGGACGGGATGCGTGCGCGAAAGGTGTCGCCCGCCTTTAGTCCCTCAGGAAGCACCGCCGAGTACTTGACGCCATCAACCGCAAACTCAATCTTGCGATCCGCCTTGACGCCGGCTGGAACGAGCAAGGACACTTCACTGGTCCCAATCGAGGCCCCAACGGGAAGGATCTGCTTGGGCGCCACAAGCTGCCCATGAGCGTCGTGCCGGGCGCCTCCCAACGGCTGCTCGTGAGCGCCGTACCGGGCGCCTCCCAACGACTGCCCATGAGCGCCGTGCCGGGCGCCTCCCAACGGCTGCCCATGCTTGCGTGCACGCCTTTCCTTGAGCTTGAGCAGAGCCTCTGCCCTCTCCGCCTGCGCCTGCATTCGGTCCTCTTGGTGCATGAGGACCTGCTCGTACTCTCCAAACTTTTTGGTGAACTCTCGGGTCGAAAAGAGGCCGAGGAGCTGGTAGGAGAAGGCCGCCGTGCTGTCGAGCACGTAGCCCTGCACACGTGCCAAATTGAGCTCTGCGTCGCGCGGGCAGCTCGTGGCATGTGACGGTCGGCAGCTCACACAGAACCACCTGCCGTGTGCAGAAGCGTCAAGCTCCGGAGGCGGCGTGTGGAGCCCCAGCATTGGCGAGCTGCTTCTACAGCAGCCGACACAAAGCATGTGTCCACCGGTCATCGGCAGGTGAATCTTGGCTTCGGCGTCCGGACCGTCCGCCTCGAAGCCCATCGCATCGCGTGCGAACGCACGCACCTTGGCGCTCGCCTCGTGCTTCTCGATCGCGAGCGCTCGCTCGGCGAGCGCCTTTCCCAGGAGGGCCACCCTGGCGGCACGGTCCTCACGATTCGACAGTATTTCTTCTTCCGCGAGCGCCACCGCCGCCGCCTCCAGCGCCACGAGCGGCTGCAGGTACGCCAACGAGCGCGCCGAGTGGCCGTCCAAAGCCGAGACCGGCGTGATGCGCCCGACGCACTGAAAGCAGCACGCAGTGCTGCAGTCGGAGCACGTGACCATGTGCTCGACGACGCACTCAGAGCAGACCCAGTCTTTGCACACCACACATTCCTTGTGGTACATTTCTTGACATCTTTTGCAGTAATTGAAGCAGCAGTAAGCGCAGGACGTGCTGCACGATCGGCACGTGACTTCAACGCAGCCATCGCCTTCGCAGAAATACATGCAGTCATCGCATACTTCCCTGAGGCAGTCTTCTGCGGCCAAGCCCCGCTCGAAGCAGTCGCATATTTTAGGGCAGCCCATGCTTTCGCCGCAATCGCCGCACATGCGCTTGTGATCGACTGGCGGCGCCAACATCCTGCACGGGTCCGCCACAGGCCACGGGGACCGACGATGACCGACGCAAGATTCCGATTGACGAACGCGACTTTTGAAGCAATTTTACATGTATGCATTTGTGAAACTCCAAGTCCTCCCGTGACCGCCGCTCGACTTTAGGAGATTCCAAATTCGGCAAGTTTTCAGCATGTTGTGTGGGGAAAAATCACTCTCTTGCGCAACGCCTCTTGAGTAAAAAAGCAGGCGGCAAAAGAGCCTCACCGAACACGACGGGTGCGGGGCGGAACCACAATGTATCACAAGAGAAGCATGAGCCTTGACACCGGCACGAGGGAGCATCTCATACAGTCAGTACGGTCACCCGGAAGCAGTTTTGAGCTCTCATGCAGTTCGGAGATGCTTCTCCGTATGCCCATGACTTCTCCGCAGCAGCAGCAGCAGCACGTCGTTGATGTGGAACGCATCGCTGTCGCCGTGGTCGACATGATCCAATACCGATGCACGAAGGCCATCGCCTGCTTCCTGTGGGACCTGCTGCGGTACGCGATCTTCCTCCATGTCAGCTGGATATTGGGCTGGGCACTGCTCGTGGCGTTGAACGGGTTCACGACGGCACCGCTATGCGGCAATCGTTGCACGATAGCTGACCGCGTCAACGAGACCCTGCCCTGGCACGCGCCCGATGCCTTCTTCTTCTACCTCATCCTGTACGTGCTCGTGCTGCTGCTCACCTACTACCTGGCAGCCAGGCGCTGGTTGACCGCATCACAGCACCTCGCCTCGCGGCTCCTCAAGCTGGCGGCCATCGCGCTTCTCGCGCCCGCTTACCTGTCTCATGTCTTCTGGGGGCCGGTCATCTTTTGGTATGCGAACGTGCCCTACCTCGACTTCGACCCGACGCACGCGCTCCTCGATCATCAATCCCCCCTGCAGCCACTCGCCGCGCTCAAGCTGCCCAACGGCACGATGGTCCACCTGAGGCCGAGTGATGTGGCTCTTGTGGGTAACGGCCCGCTGAGCGCCGAGCAGCGCGCGTTCCTGCGCCGGTCGGCGCCCGATCAGGTGTACCGCTTCAACGGCATGACAAACTTGCTGCCCGACGAGCCGGTTGGCCACTTGTTCGTGCGGCGAATCGATGACGTTAGCACGCAGCTGCGGGCCCGGGGCGACTCGCTGGGTAACAACGCCGAGGCGCCGCGGCATCTGAAGGCGGGAGATTATTGGGGGCTGGCGCCAGCGTTGCATCGAGCAGCCGTGATCGAATGGCTCTATGTGCCAGGCGTCGCCATCGTGCGCCAGCGCACCATGTGTAGCCGTGCCGTCCAAGCGGTCGAAGTGATCCTCTTGAATGGCACCCACCGTGATGCAGGCTTTTACTCCAACTTCTACGGCCTGCCGGTGCGCCTCGCGCGCGCCTCGCGCCTTGCGAGGGCCTGCATGCCAAGTGCTCACTACGGCGCGCCACCTCCCCTCCCTCTCAAGGTTCGAATCGCGCACTGCGAGGGCCTGCATGCAAGTGCTCACTACGGCGCCCCTCCTCCCCTCCTCTTCCCCACAGGTTCGAATCGCGCACTGCGAGGGCCTGTGCAAGGCGGCACCGCCCTCGGGGGGAGGTTCGAAAGCGCCCGGCGGTTGGACCTCAGGTTTCCTCGGGTTGCTCGAGGTCCTCGATCGGAAGCGTCCTGTCGGGCGCGTCCATCTGCTCGGAATGAACTTTGGCGCTGCGCCCAACAATCAGCATGCCACGCACGTGGAACGTCGGTTCGTGCCGAAGCGCGTCGCCCACGGGCTACGGCCTGCCCTGCATGCAAGTGCTCATCACGGCGCCCCCTCCCCATCCCTACCCCTCGCTCCACAGGTTCGTCCAGATGCTCACCGCCCACGGGCGCGTGGTGATACACCGCTCGCCATCCGCCATGTATCACTCCGAGATAGCTGCCGGCAATAAGGAGGCCTTGCATCATTTGACCTTCCCAACCAACCTCTTTGTCAAGGACACGCGGATCCAGGGCATGCGCTGCGGCGAGTGGAACGTCTGGTGGGCTCCGCAGTGGCAATGGTCACCACAAACATACTACATGGGGGTCATCCCTCTGCCCCCCTTTTTCCACCCAGGCACCACACTCAAGACGGTGGATGCGGAGGGCGATGAACTCCCGGACGACTACGATCCGCTCAATTGCACCCAACTCTCCGAACGAGTCGAAGCGCATGATCGACGGGCACGCGCACGGCAAAAGGGGACGCCCAAGACGGCGCCCGTGACGGCCTCGGCAAAGGACGGCGCTCAAGACGGCGCTCAAGACGGCGCTATGCACGAGCAAGGGCGCCGCCTGTCGATCAAGTCGAAGCTTCGTCGGATGGTACGGGCCGAGATTGAGATTGAGATTGAGATTGGGATCAAGTCGAAGCTTCGACGGATGGTACGGGCTGCTGATGGCCTCTGATGGCCGCTGGTGGCATCTGGTGGCTTCGACTTGATTGCATCGGATGACCCCT
>ERZ761574.448-NODE-448-length-28735-cov-76.685600_pt1 | contig 28735 bp, 21 predicted proteins | sample MGYA00374950_ERZ761574 | MGnify/ENA primary metagenome ERZ761574 (study PRJEB28895, sample SAMN07631631) | mixed culture metagenome | isolation source: Freshwater growth medium | place: USA: Seattle, Washington | collected 2016-10-03 ... | reverse complement strand
ATCAGGATACATGCAGGATACATCGAAATACATCAGGATACGTATCCGATAGGAAACCCCCGTCACCCCGCCCCCCTGGCCCTGCATACATACGAACCCGACCCTGCCGCCTCCCGCTCCCAGAGCGCCTCCCCGCGCCTTACCCGGTACCGCACTTTGCGAATCTCTGAAACGACACACGCGCGCGCCGAACACGGCCTCTTCCACGTACAGTGTCGCGGCGCCTGTGAAGTGAACATGTAAAAGTCAGCTCATGCCCACCCGGACCAAAAAAACACGCAAAGTTCGAACCTTCGAGATGTCAAGGGGCTGGGAGCCCCTTGAGCGGCAAGCGCTAGATTAGGTCATGGCGACGATTGCGCCGCCCAAGTCCAAGGGCGCGGCCACGGGCGTCTCCGGCGAGTTCACGAAGCTCAGCCTCGTGGGCAAGGGCAGTTTTGGCTCGGTCTGGCTCGTGCGGCACACGCAAAAAGGAGGTGAGACGCGCATCATGAAGGAGGTGCAGATCATGGGACTATCGCAAGCGGAGCTGCGTGCGACGAAGCAGGAAACGGCGGTGCTCAAGCACGTCAATCACCCCAACATCATCGGATACATCGGCACCTTTGAGAACGATGGAAACGTGTGCATTGTCATGGAGTATGCGGCAGGCGGCGACCTTGGCCGGCTCATCAAAAAGCGCATCAAGGAGAATGCGCGCTTCACCGAGACGGACATCAAGCGGTACGCGATGCAGCTAGGGAGCGCGCTCGAGTACCTGCATAACGACATCAAGCTGCTGCACCGCGACGTGAAGCCCAAGAATGTCTTCCTCTCGGCCGAAGGCGACGTGCGGCTGGGCGACTTTGGACTGTCCAAGGTGCTCTCGAAGACGGACGACGTGGCCGAGGCACAGGTGGGCACGCCGCTGTACATGAGCCCGGAGCTCGCCAATGGCAAGCCGTACGACCGCGGAGCGGACGTGTGGGCATTTGGGTGCACCCTTTTCGAGGCAATGAGCTTTAAGCCTCCGTGGAGCGAAATGTGCACGCCTGATGGCGGGCTCGAGGGCGGCATGAAGGCGCTCGCGAACGCGCTGCGCAACCGATCGCTCGACATCATGCAGCTGCGGTCGCACTACTCTGCGGACTGGTGCGACAAGCTGACCAAGCTGCTCGCCAAGCGGCGCGAGGATCGCATGCCACTCTCGGCTCTCATCGCGCAGGTGAGATTGCCTCTGAGTGCCTCCGAGTGCCTCTGATTACCGCGAGGATCGCATGCCACTTTCGACTCTCATCGCACAGCTCACGGAGGCTCCCAAGCACCCTGCGTCGTGGGGCCTCTCGGCGGCGGCGCAGGCGGCGCTCGAGGAGGCGAACATGCCCGCGCCACCGCTGGCCGCGCCTGCTCCGCGCAAGAGTAACGCCGGCAAGAATAGCCTTGATGAGTTCTCGAGGGAAGTCGAGGAGGGCATGGGGCCGTTGGGGATTGAGGAGCACGCCGCCGCGGGCGTGCTGCAGCGTTCGTGGGCAGCGAGGAAGCAGAAGGAGCAAGCTAAGACGATGCAGACGGCTCCGAAGAAGATCGTCAACATGGTCGCGCCGGACGATCAGACCCCTTTGACGTGCTCGGCCCCGTCAGCGGACGAAGCTTCTTCAAAGGCGCCCAACTTCAAATCCAAGCACAACCTCGGTGATCGGCTCAAGATACCGGTGGCGCCCGCGATCGATCCGAACAAGAAGTCGGCGCTCAAGCCGAGTCGAGTGGGGATGCTGAAGCCGGCGCTCAAGGCCGATGTAGTGAGCTTCGCCGGCCCGTCAGGCGGCACTGCTATGCCCTCAGCCAGCGAGGTGCGCCAGGCCGCACGACCGCCTTCGTCGATCCGTGCTCCCAAGGCGACGCCTCGGTCATCCGCCACTGCGCCCAAGTCGTCTGTAGCCGGCAAGAAGCCTGGCCTCAAACCGACGCGCGTGAGGGACGGCCTGGGCTGAGAGCGCCGAGACCACAACCGAACTAGGACCATGATTATGATTCGATACAGCCGAGCTGTACTCTGTACTCTAACAGCTAACAGGAATAACAGGGCCGAACACACACAGACTTCTTGCATCATGTCTTGCATGCATGGTTCGTCACTAGGGCTACGGTATTCGGAATATAGTGAACCTCCGAACGCGATAGTCGGACGAGACGTACTACGAACGAAGATACGTGTATGTGTAGTACACCCATCATGAGTACACCCCTATACACCCCGGAAGCACACATCACACCCGTGGCGTAACACCTCCGCCGCCCCGCCGCCGCCGCCGCGCCAAAATGTTCCGGAAGCGAAGGTCATCCCAACGGGCCCACATGTTGGCGCGGCGCGTCATGACCCCTACCTTCCTTTCAAACCCAGAGCATGATGCCTCTCTCATCCACGCGGTCTCAACAGCACGACATATGTCACTTGCGTCTCATCAGAAGCTTCTTCGCAGACTTCGAGGTGGGAGAGCCGCCGCCGCCGGCGCGCGCCGCGCGAACGCTGCATGAAGGTGGGCCCGCTGCATGCATGACGCACGACAAGCAGTACTAAGTAAATTGACTGCGCGGGTGCAAACCGCGCGCCCACCCCAACCGTCATACGCGCATCATATATGCCCGCTCCAGCGCCTCGGGGTTGCTCGGCTTCCGGTTGAAGGAGAGCTTCGATTTCAGGTAGTCCCCCGTCTTTGCGGCCGTGCGGCCAAAGGAGAGCGTTGCTTGCCCGAGGCCCCGGCGCACGCGCCCAAACGACTGTCCACGGCTCATTGAGCTCACAGAAGGTTCCGTGGCCGCCGCTGGGGCGGCGGCATACGGCCCGACGGGTGAGAGGAAATCAGTCTTTCTTGGCGGCCGTTCACCACGCGGAGAGCCGCCGGGAGTCTGGGCCCAATCCTCTTCATTCGTCAACTCGTTCATCAGCTCCTCGCGCTCGAGCCACTTGAAGATATCTGAGCGCAGCTCGTGAGGCGTCTTGTTGGGCGTTTCGGGGAAGCCCAGATCCCCGGCCGCTTCGGTGCCTCTCGTCGTGGCCGCGACGGCCGCTGCTGAGCCCGCTCCACCGCCGCGGCGGCTCTCGCAGGCCGTATCGTTCTCAGAGTTGCTGAACATTTCCCCCCTACGGCCATCCGCCGCGCCGGTGCCGCGCGCAAGCAGCTCCTCTCGCTTGGCTTCAAATTGCTCTGGCGTGATCAAGCCGTCGTCGAGCAGCCCCTGGAGCTGCCTGAGCAACACAACTAGTGACCCCGGCGGCAATGCGAGAGCTCGCGCGCCTGCCGCGAGGTTCTCGCCCTTGGCGGTTGCATGATGCGCAGGCCGGAGTGCTGACCGAAGTGCTGTTCGCACAAAGTCCGCCTGAGGTGGCTTCTTCGCCGGGGGTAGCTGCGGCAGAGGCGTCGGCGGCTTGACGAACCCGGCGTGCAGACGGTCCCCCGGCGTCGAGCACTCGTCGCCGTTCACTTCGATCGTGTAGTACAGGTCAGGCGTGTTGTCCGTGTGCACGGCGCGCACCGTCGCGGGAACGAGCACATTCCCGTCGGCCCTTCCGTAGAGTACCTCGTCGCCAACGTCCCACGACGCGGGAGCGACTTGAGCACCGCTCAACTTCAGGCGGCGAGGCGGCGCCTCCACTCGCATGAGCCGATCCCACTCGACGTACCATTGACGCCAACTCCGCCACCCACGCCGCAGGTGCGCCCGCCGCAAGTGATCTTCGCCGACATCCAAGTGCGTGTAGAGCTCCGCGCGCGCCTCGTGCCTTGCGGTGCAATGTGCCAGCCAGCTCTGCCATGAGTGCGCGAGCCGAAGGCCCTGCTGACGACGATGCCGTACGTCTGCGACCTTGTGGGCTGTAGCCCGGGCTGCTGCGACCACTTGACGCTTACGGCGTTCGTAGACTGTCTCCCCCAGCTTGCCTCCAGCCGCCAGCCACACGGCCTTCCACCGCCGCCAGCCCCCCTGCACCCGGTTGGAAGCCATGCGCCGCCGGAGGAGCTGGCTGCGGAGCTGCATTCCCATGGGGGACAACGGCTCGCGCCTTCGCTGGCTCTTTTCGCGCTGCTTCTTCTCGTGCGCCCGCCACACCAGCCATGAGCGCCACGTGTGGACTCCTTGGCGCAGGCCACGCGGCCGCCACCAGTTACAGGCAATTTGCTTGTTTGAGAACTCAATGTTCTTCCATACCCAGTCGGGCGGCCGCGCCCAATAGCTGAAGGCCTCGGCGAGCCGCAGCGACGTGAAGCGGTGCGAGCAAGCCAGCAGCCGCCTGTGGTGCACGAGGTGGCGCCACAGGTTGGCCCACGATTCAAAGGCGCGCGCTATTTCCTGGTTGCGTATCCTGCGAGCAGCACGGTCGATCACGAGCTCGAGCGCCGTGTGACGCATTGAGCTCGTCTGCATGCCGAGATCGAGGCCGAGGTCGAGGGACTCAACCGCGCTTGCCACGGTCTCCGCCACGGTCTCCACACTCTTGGAGATGCTCTCGGACATGCCGAGCCAGAGGTCCGCCAGTGCGCTCAAGGGATTGCCACCTACGTCGTCCAGCGTCGCCCCGCGCAGCGGCGCCACGTCCTCCACCTTCTTTACGGCCGTGGGACTGGCGGCCGGAGCGTCGGTGGTGGAGGTGGCACGAGTGGAGGTGTCAGGGGTCAGATCACCTGGATCCGCAGTGAAGGAGCTGGCTCGATGCAGCTTCTCCGCCCTCGCCCCCACCATCACCCCCAGCACCTTCATCACCGGTGTTGGTGGCTCAGACTCGGGCACGCGCGCGCTGGTGCAGAAGCTGCCTCTGTAGCCCCCTCCTTGTGCAGAAGGCGCCTGCGGCTTATTCGGCCATCTGGGTGTGGCACAAGCGGCCGCAACATCCGTTAAGGGCAATGGAAGGCTGGCAGCGGAAGTGGCAGGAGTGAAGAAGGCGGGAGCTTGCAAGGCATCAGCGGTGGACTGGCTGCTCGGATCATTCGGCTCAGGTTGTGTTGGTTGACTCAGAGGTTGAAGGGCCTCGAGACCCATGGCACTGCCGCGAATATCCATGGTTTGTAGGCTATGGCGTTCCTCGGGGCCGGACTCGGTCACCTCGGAGTTGGCTGCATCGAGGCGCATCGCGAGAGCCTGGTTGATGTATCCCACATTCAGCAGCTCCTCCAAGGACCAGCCGGCCGCCTTGGCATCGACCAGAGTGTAGCCTACCGCCTTTGCGTCGGCGCACGAGTAGCCCGCCGCCCGTGCCTCAGCGCACGATAGGCCCGCCTCCTTGATCTTGGTGAGCGTAGCGCGTCGCTCGATCTGGGAGAAGCTGCCTCCGTTGTCACGATTCCGTGGAGGAGCTGGCTCGGGCTGCTTCGGGCTACTGTAGTCGTCAAGCTCCGCCCTCGCTGCCACAGCCCTCGCAACCACCTCGGACATTGGCACTTGTACGCTTGTGCTGAAAGCGCCTCTGTAGCCCCCGCCTCGACGTGCAGAAGCCGCTCTGGCTTCCTTGGGCGGACTCGGTGTGGCCGCGGCGGCCGGAGCGGCGGTGGATGGGGGGACCGCGGCGAGCCGGCGGCTGCGATCCTCCGGCTCCGCCACTCTCGCCACCGGCTTCTCCAGCACAACCTTCTTCGCAGGCTCCTCAAACACCACCCCCATCATTACCGCCCGCACCCTCATCGCTGGTGTTGGTTGGCCGCGAGCCGCCGCGAGCTCCTCCTCGTCCTCGGGCTTTTGCGGCGTGGTTGGCGCTGTGGCGAACGAGAAGCCGCCTCTGTAGCCCCCGCCGCGACGGGGAGGAGAAGCCGGTCTGGCTTCGTTGGGTGGACTCGGTGTGGCCGCGGCGGCCGGAGCAGCGGTGGATGGCACCAAACTCCGTGGAGGGTGGATGACATGGTAGCCTGTTGGAGACGTGTCCTGGGCCTCATCGAGGTCCCATCCCGTGGGTCCATGGCCGAGGAGAATGCTGAAGATGCGTTCTCCACCGTCCGCTTGTAGAGGAAGAGCCCGAGGAAGAGCTGCTGCCGCGGCTCGTGCGGGCTGGCTGCTGCGATGGTCCGACTCAGCCGCCACCGCCGCCCTCGGCACTATGCTTGCGGCGGGTGCGCCTGCAGCTTGGGTGACGGGGCTGGCACACGGAGTGGCCTCACTCGGCGTGGGTGGTGGTCCCGAGGGCGCCGGTGACTCCCTCGACGGGGTTAGTTCATGTGTTAGTTCATGTGTTAGTTCGGGCGAGGTCTCCGAACCACTCGCGAGCCGAAGACTCTGCGTAGTGGCGTATCTCCTCGCCGGGGCACGCCACTCCGTGTGCCAGTCTCGCCATCCACGCTGCAGGCGCACCCGCCGCAGGTGATTCTCACAGCAATTCCATCTTGCGCACAGCTCGAAGCGCTTTTCGTGCCTTGCGGTGCAATGTGACATCCATCTTTGCAACATCATTGCAACCCGAAGGCCCTGCTGACGTCGATGCCGTACCCGATGCCGTATGTTGGCGACCTTGAAGGCCGCGGCAAACGCTTGCCGCCGGAGGCGCTCGGCTATCATCCCTTTCTTGCCCCCGGCCGCCACGAAGAGAGCGCGCCACGTACTCCAGCCATGCTTGATCCGATAGCGGCGCCACTCGCGCCCCTGAAAGCGCTTTACCGCCTCGGCTCGCTCAAGTTTTGCAGCGGCACGGACTGCCTCGGCTTGCGTCTCGTCCTCCGTAGCCAACCTATCTTGCATTTCCACAGGCTGTTCTCAAAGCATTCCGGTTCGGGACGAGTTCCTTTAAAGTGCGTGCATGCAGCCCAATCGCTAGCAACAAAGAATTTGGTGGGCCGCAGGCTCGCAGCCGTTGACGGCGGCGGAGTATCCAGTTTTCATAAACTGTTTTTCCCCACGATCTCAGCGCGGCGATAGACTTTCGAAAAGACTCCAGGCCTAGGACTGACCGACACGCCCGGCGCGCTCGATGCCTTCAGGGCGACTCGTGAAATCTACAATAGAACGTCCAAAAACTTCCTTCATGGAGGTGATCCTCATCTCGATCAAGCTCACCACCGTTATGGGCGGCGGTCGGTAGCTGCTTTCGATCGCCGCCTTCTTCGGCGCGGCCGGCTCATGGGCACAGATGGTGGCGCCTGGGTTTGCGACTATGCAGGCCATGCAGTTGACCGGGGGCGCGCTGCTCTCCCACCGGGCCCGCTTGCATGCCAACGCGGAGGAGGTGACTATGCTGCAGAGAAGGTGACCACCCTTTAGGGCGCACCAGCGGAGCGACAGTTAATGGATCGGGCTGCCAGCGTGCACACACGCGCCTCGAGAACGTGCACGTGCGAGAGTGGCACCGCATGCCGTTAACGGTTGTCAGTGGCCAATCCGACGGGCATGTCTGGTGCGCGGGCGACGCCAGATTTGCACGCGAGCGCACACGCCCTTGCGCAGAGCACACACGCACCCGAGAACCTCGGACCCTGGCCTCAACCCTTACACTGGGTTCTGTGTCCTGTGTCTCGCAGAGATTGGCACGCTGAACGTCGGCGCCAACCTCAACACGTTCTGCCACTGATTTTCTCCCGTGTGCTGAACAACTCGTTCACGCCGCGCCCTTCGAGCGAGTCAGCGCTCTTGTGCAACTCGAGGGCCTACGCGCACGCCGCTGGGTTGGTGGCGCTCGAGCTCAGCACCAACGGACGTGTACACCAACGGACGTGAGTACACGTCGAGCTCGTCGAACTCGTGATGCTCGCGCTGGCGCTGTGCGCGCGCGGGTCCCGAGACGGGCGGCACGGTGCTCACGATCGGTGGCGCTTTCGCGAACTGCCGCTGCCTGCCCCCGCCGCCTCCTTGGCCGCTGCGTCGTGCTTGTGCCGCGCGACTTGCAGGGCCGCTTCCTGAGCAGTCGCGAAGCTACCAAGGCGCATCACGATGCCACCCACCGTGACTGATGCTCGGTACTTGCTTTTGTCGCGACTCACGCAGGCGAACCCCGTGTCGTTGTCTGCAGGTACGAGTTGGAGGCCCTCGTGCACCGCGGCCTCTATGGCTTGCTCGGCGGTAAGGTCAAGGTCGAGCCTCGCCTTGTGCCCCGCTGCCGCCTCCTTGGCCGCTGCGTCGTGCTTGTGCCGCGCGACTTGCAGGGCCGCTTCCTGAGCAGTCGCGAAGCTACCAAGGCGCATCACGATGCCACCCACCGTGACTGATGCTCGGTACTTGCTTTTGTCGCGACTCACGCAGGCGAACCCCGTGTCGTTGTCTGCAGGTACGAGTTGGAGGCCCTCGTGCACCGCGGCCTCTATGGCTTGCTCGGCGGTCAGGTCGAGTTGCGGCCCACCCAGCGCCTTCTTGGCCGCGCGCGCCTCGCGTGCTGCCTTGCTTGCTGCCTCGCGTGCTGCCTCGCGTGCTGCCTCGCGTGCTGCCTCGCGTGCTGCCTCGCGTGCCGCCTTGCCCGCCTCGTACACCTCGCGTGCTGCCTCGCGTGCTGCCTGGCGTGCCGCCGCCTTCTCCTCCTTCTCCCGCGCCTCCTCCGCCTCGCGCGCCTCGCGTGCTGCCTGGCGTGCCGCCGCCTTGCCCGCCAAGTACACCTCGCGTGCTGCCTCGAGTGCTGCCTCGCGTGCTGCCTGGCGTGCCGCCGCCTTCTCCTCCTTCTCCCGCGCCTCCTCCTCCGCCTCCTCCGCCCGCGCCTCGCGTGCTGCCTGGCGTGCCGCCGCCTTCTCCGCCTTCTCCCGCGCCTTCTCGGCCGCCTTCTCCGCCTGCACCTTGCGTCCCGCCGCGAAGCGCGCGTTGGCCTCCTCCTCTGACATCTCCTCGTGCTGCTGCCCACTCTCAAATGCTCCCCACCGCAGCCACAGGGCGCAGATCTGGGGCTGCGAGCGCGGCTTGACAGACGGCACCTTGCCGAGCGCGGCGGCGCCGAGCGTGGCGATGTGCTCGAGGGCACGCAGGCCGCTGGCAATAGGTACGTAGGCCGACTCCTCTGCTGACAGAAGCAGCTTGATTGTGATTGCCCCCTTGTCGCCTGGACGGCAGCCTGCAATGTGCTTCTCGGTGAACTGCTTGTACTTCAGGAATGCCTCCGGGACCATCGAGTACATCCACCAGCCGTCGTGCTCATCATTGATGGCCGGCATCATGACGTCCGCAGGCCGACGAATGTTGCCACCGTACTTGACGAACGCACGCCCATAGTGCGCGTTCGCGCCCATGTGGTCGTGGTGCGGGGTCATAGACTGCGCGAAACGAGAGCGGGTATTCTCAGTCCAGTCCAGTCCAGTCAAGGTGTGTGTGCACATGTATCGGTGTGGGTCGGGAAGCGTTCAGTTCAGTTCAGTTCAGTTCAATTCAGTTTTCGCTTTCTCACGGCGGGGAAGCGCGGCGCACCGAGCCTGGCTTGTGGATGAAGACCCGGTTGAGGTCCATATCAAGGTTGGGTGGAAAGAGCGCGTTCATCATCTGGCTCTTGAAGTAGTTGGAAGGTTGCATCTTCGTGAGCAGGTAGTTTGGGGAACCATCATACTTCTTGGCCGTTTCATCCCTGTTACGGCGAGAGTTCCACGCGTTGCCAATGTGAGACTGATTTGGGTTGCTCTCTGCCCTTGCCCTTGCCTTGCGCGCACCTGCCCTTGCGCCACACGCCCTCCTGAATCGAGTCGACCAGGTTCTCCATCTGCCGGCAGAGTGCCTCGCACTCTGCATCCTTGGACTCCTTGTCCATGCCCGCCGACTGGGGCATCTTTACTGACCAGTACACAACGTTGCCATCCCTGCCGTAGGCGATGCGGACTTGCGCTTTGCGGCCAGCTGGCAGCGCTGCCCAGTAGAACGAGGACGAGAACGGCACGCCAAGATCATCCTCGTCCACTGTGTCGCCGAGCTCGTCGTGCTCGTCTTCATCGCCTCGACCGAACAGGTGCGTCACTGCGCTGCTGCCGCTGCCGCCGCCGCCGCCGCCGCCGCCGCCGCCGCCGCCGCCGCCGCCGCCGCCACCGCCGCCGCCGCCGCCGCCGCCGCCGCCGCCGCCGCCGCCGCCGCCGCCGCCGCCGCTGCTGCTGCTGCTGCTGCTGCTGCTGCTGCTGCTGCTGCTGCTGCTGCTGCTGCACTGCGGCTTTCTTGGCAGCCGCCTTCGCCGCCTCCTCCTCCGCCGCCTTGGCAGCCTTCGCCGCCGCCTGCTGCGCCGCCTGCTGCGCCGCCAGCTGCGCCGTCGCGCGCGCCTCGGCCGCCGCCTTGCCCGCCGCCGCCTGCCGCGAATGGGCGCTTGGTGCCCGAGACGGCGCCCGAGGCGGCGCCCGAGACGGCGCCCGACGGAACTGCGCTTGCCGCTGCCGCGCTTGCCGCTGCCACAGACACCACCGGCACTGCGTCCACCACCGGCACTTCGTCCACCACCGGCACCTTCGGCGGCGCCGCCACCAGCGCCACCATGACTGCCTTCTCTGCCGCCTCTGCCGCTGCCGCCTCTGGCACTGCCATCTCGGCCGCTGCCTTCTTGGCCTTCTTGGCGTTCTTGGCGTTCTCGGCCGCTGTCTTCTTGGCCGTTTCCTCTTCGGCCGCTGCCTCCTCGGCCGCCGCCTTCTCGGCCGCCGCGTGCTGCATGGCCTTCCATTCGGCCGCAGACGTACGGGGTGGCGGACGATACGGGTGCGGCAGCCGGCGCGGTGTAAGCTGTGACACTGGCAGCGTGAGCGTCGGCGCTGGCCCATCCTCTTCGGCGATCGGCGGCAACGGCGTCAGTGGCTTCATCGGACGAGTGCTGCACTTCGGCATCAGCGAGAGAGTGGAAGGAAAGGGTTGCCGAGTCGTCGGCTTTTTTCTGCATGCATTCCAAGTGCCAAGTTTTTTGTCTCGTGTGGCACAAGTCAAGTCATGTGAAGGCAAGTCTGTGTTACTGTACTTATCAAGTCAACTATTATCAACAAACTTTAACAACCGCATCCCAAGCCGGTGCTAGTCCTTAGTTAAGCAACTCGGCGGCACGCACAACTGGCGCGCGCACTGCCTTCGACCTTTGTGCCCGGCCGCGCGCGCGGCGCTCAGCCGCGCTCGCACCTCGCAGAATACACACACCTTTCACCTTACACGACCGCCTGTTTACGAGACACAGTCACGGAGCGCACATGTGCGCGTTGTGTGCGCAAAAGCCGCGACGGCGCTTGCGGGTTGCGGCAATTTGCCCGCCATACACTAACCGACTACGCGTACCCGCACGTCCACGGTTACGGTCGGTGTGTATGCTAATGCTTGGCGACGACGCTAACGAACGCTAACGGTATGGGCTATAATTACGATGGCGTTTAGTTTTTACTATAGTTTTGGTGACGCGAATCGTTCGGCGCTTCCTGCCTTACCGGCTTGCCCGCGCGGCCCGACATGCGAGGACTGCGTCGCCGTGCGGGTGTGCCGTGGCCTGGCGCCGCGCACAGACGCAAGACTCGCACGCGGTGGTGGTCACACGCTTCGTGCACGAGAACAACCACGATGCCGTCGGCTGGTTTGTACACAAACCACCGGAACGCACAGCACCACAGTCAGTCCAAATAGGGCACGCAGCCACGGGCGGAAGCCTGCGGCGCACACGCGCAGCCGGGCCGGCATTGGTGCGAGGAAGCCTGCTGCGGCGCACACGCAACCGGCGGGCGGGAGGCGACGAACCGACGATGGCGGGGCGCGGCGGTGGAGACGACGGCGGAATCGAACCTGTGCGCCGACGCGCCCGATGGCGCGCCCCCCTCTGGGTACGCAAAAGACGCACTCGACACCGTCGTCAGTGACGATGGTGTCGAGCACAGGTAGCTTCCGTCGCGTCGCTACGAACGCTCCTCGAGCTGCTCGTGTCGGGTACCTCCCCCAAGGCCACCGCCCAAGCAGATCCAGCCAGCCGCCCTCGTACATGAAGCCGTCGGCGTACACGCGCCGGCCTTGCCCATCAGCGACGCGAGAAGAAGCCCCCGTACACGTCGCCGCGCCCCGACGTCAGAGTGCCGTGCCCGCACAGAGCGTCTTGCACCCACAGGCCCGTTAGCACGTCACCGCTCGCACCCAGCCGCAGCGCACAACCCGCCGCGAAGATCACGACCCTTCCTTTCTCATTTCTGGCTCCCATCGAGCTCCAGCCGCGCCTTCCCACCGGCTGGCTGCGCGAGAGCGAACATGGACCCCAGTGAGCGCTCGCCGCTGCCCCCGGCGGCGGCGCAGGAAGCCAAAGAGGTGAGCCCCGGGCTCAATCGATGCTCCTACTCGTTCTCGATCAAGCGCGGGCGGGTGACCACGCGTGATGACGACGCTCCGTTCAGCAACAGGAGGCGGACTTCCACTCCCATAGGCCTGGGTTCGCGCGCGGGCGAGTCGCCATCGCACTTTGCACGGCTGCACCTCGGAGGTCAGGACGCGTGCTCTTACTCCCGCATGCCGCGCGCGCATCCCCTCTTCTCGCGACCAGCTCTCTCACGCGCCCTTGCCTCCCCGGGATCAGGTGGCGTTTCACCAGTGGGTCTTCCGTCTGCGGCCGCGGGGCCATCGGATGCGATGGTGCCGCTCTCGCGCGGTGGCGGCACCCGCCTCATCATGCACGGCGGGCGCGGCGTCTCGCCGTTCGCCGCCTTTGCCAACGCGCTCACGCCGCTGCCAGCGGAGCAGGCGGTCGGCGGCAACCTCGCACGGCTGCTGCATAAGAGCCACTACTCCAACTACCAGCCACCGTCCGGGCCGATGGCCAGGATGGGCTCGCCGTCCATCGAGGCACCGCCGAGCATCCTACCACCCGCTGCTGCTGCCGTTGCCGCTGCCCCGGCCGCTGCCGCCGCCGTCGCTGCTTTGGGGTTCGCCGGCGCCAGGTCGGCGGCGTCGCAGCGCAAGTCGCCCGTACGAAGCGGCGCTTCGTCTTCGTTGCGCAGCGCACCCCTGGTGGGCGAGAACCTCGGCGAGAACCACACGGGCGGCGCACGGCTGAGCATAGGCAGTGCGACCGGACCGACCGACCGACTGACCGACGAGGACGCAACGACGGCGGCGGCAGCGCCGGTGCCACCCACGCTCGGCGAGGCCTCGAGTGCCGACTCGTCGTGGTACATCGGTGGCGCCGGCGCGACGTCGGCGACGAGCCAGCCGCCCTCGGCTTCGCGTGCCTCTTGCGAATCGGCGGCGCGGAAGGGCAACTCGGGAGCACGCCGCGGCCTGAAGCTCCTCGCCGGCAGCCATTTGCCGCCCGGCAGCAACAGCGCTGGTGGCAGCAGCAGCAGCCACGCGGCGGCGACGCCGCTGCCGCCGCTCGATGACACGCCATCCTCCATCGAGCGCTTCCTGCACGCGAGCGTCGCCGACAACATCGGCGGCGATCGTGCCCTTTGCGGTGCACTCGGGCTCGACATCACGATGGAGCAGATCATCGCCGGCATCGATGAGTCCGAGGAGCAGCAGCTCGGGAGTGGACTGGCGGGCACCTGCGACACCTGCGAGGACGAGGGCGGTGCCGGCGAGGACGGTGCGGGCGTGCAGCAATATGACGAAGCGGGCATGCCGATTGCGCCCCAAGCGATCAAGTCGTCCAAGAGCCGTGGCGGCCGGCCAAAGAAGTGTAACTGCCGCAACTCCAAGTGCCTCAAGCTCTATTGCGATTGCTTCTCGGTCGGGCTCATGTGCGACGGGTGCAACTGCAACGACTGCGCGAACAAGGAGGAGACTCGGGACAAGGTCGACGAGGCGCGCAAGTCGGTGCTCAAGCGCAACCCGAAAGCATTCCAGGCAAAGTTCATCGACCAGGAGAAGGGCGAGGCGGCCAAGGAGGGCGTCACCCAAAAGGAGAAGACCAAGCACGCGCGCGGGTGCAACTGCACCAAGAGCCGCTGCATCAAGAACTACTGCGAGTGCTGGCAGATGGGCATCGAGTGCACCGACAAGTGCAAGTGCGTCGACTGCGCCAACAACGGCAATGTCGACAAGTCCGGTGGCGCCTTCCTCGCGCCTTCGACGGCGGCGACGACGACGACGACGACGCAGGGCCTCGAGAGTACTAGCGACCTACCACGGATGCCGCCGATGAAGCTGCTGGATGCCGACGAGCTCGGGGCGCCCGGCAGTGCCGGACCCCGATTGTTCGACGACGACCTATTCGGCGGCATTGGTGGCGGTTCGCGCCACTTGGACGAGCTGCCCTTCAGCTCGCCCTTCTCGCCCGATGCGTCGATGCTCACGACGCCCGCGCCTGCTGGGTTCATGGCGCATGTCGCCCCGACCGCGCATCTGCCGCCCGCGACGGCTCTCTTCCACAACGGTGGGGGCAGCAGCACCGGCAGCGCCAGATCGAGCGCCAGATCGGGCGCCTTCCCGACCAGCACGCCGCTCGCCGAGTCCTTCCAAGACGATGATCTCGCGTCGTTGGTGGGGATGGCGGTCGGGCTCAGTAATGCCCAGCAGCAGCAGCAGCACCAGCACACGTCGCGGCCGACCGCGCCACCGCCCCAGACCGTACCCCCGGGATTCGTGCGTGCCCCGCCACGGCTTTCGCATGGGGGCACGGGTGGGCCGAGCAGCTCGACAGTCGCCACCGCGCCCACCTTCCTCGCACCGACGCCATCGGCGCAGCCAGGCGCCACCGGCGAGGCGCTCGCAGGCCTATCAAGCGAGGAGCGCATCGCAGTACTGAGCGAGCTTGCTCCGTTCCGACTCGACACGCCTACGGGCTGCTCGATCAAGGCGCTGCTTCAGGCCAAGCCCGGATTCGACGACGAGGATGCACCACCCGCAAAGCGCATGCAGACCGAGCTGTCAAGCGCCAAGGGAGGCGAGCATCCCTTGGACGCGACGACCATGGCTACGTAAGTCTGAGTCAGCACGCGTGCTGCGAGATCCCTCGTGATGATGATGATCAGTGCGAGACACAGGCCCAACACGGCGTCCGGGAAAGGCAGCGAGGTGCTGCCGGAGCGTATCGGTACACACACGAAGCTATCGCCGTTCGGCCATGGCGGTCGGGCGGCCGAGCAGAGGCCGTTGCGCTGCGAGGGGCGGCGTGGGACAGGCCTCTTGAAGGGTGAGATCGCCATGGGCGGGGATGGCGGAAGCGCAGACGGGGGCGTGTGATGGGGCATGTGACGGCAGTGCGGCGGCGTGAAGACCGCCTCTCGCTGAGCTTTGCGACTACAGGAGGGAGGCCATGCATGAGCGTCGTGTTGAGCAGACAGCTGGCCCTGGGGGCCGGCCACGATGCGCCGTCGGGTGCACGAGAGTGCACGCCGAGCACCGCAGCGTTGGAGAACGGACGCGTGCACACGTAAAGTGCGTGCCTGTGAGCTGTGTGCGACAGTGCTCTTCCACGTCTTCGGTTGAAACGTGTCCAGTACGACGTGTTGCGTTGGGTCGAGGTTCTCTGTGGGAGCGCCCGGCGCTGTATGAAATGATGTGCGCGGTGTGGAGGCACGTCGTAAACGGTTCGGTCGTTGTGGCGTACTCTAGAGAGCGATCCGAAGGATCATGTTCATGACGACGATAAACACGTACACGAAATCCATAATCCATCCATGCACCTTGCGTTGCACGTCGGCGCGAGAATGATGTTGACGAGTTGACCTTGGGGGAGGGTTTCAACCATGGTTTCAACACTCAGGTAATTACCCTATGGTGTTTCTACATAGTGGCACGAAGTCTCCAACTAACGTGACGTGGAACATTCGGGATGGGTACCGGAGCTTGCACAAAATTACCGCCATTCGCACTGGAGACTCTCGTCGGACGTAATCGGTAATGGAACACCGCGCCATGCAACCAGCCAGCGCCCGATGACAACTTTATGATGTGTTCATGGTCATGCGTCATGGTGCTCATGCCGGCTGAAGGACAGGGCCGCGATCGATCGCGGCCTTTTGACCCGTGCGCCGCCGCGCCCACAAGTTTTTTCGCGCGCGCGGCTCGACGCGATTTGGTCGTATGAGCTCGATGATGTCGTCGGCGATCCTTTCGGTCGCCAGAGGCCGCGCGGCGAGTATTGAGCGCTCCGACATTTGGGCGAGACGCTGCGGCTCGGCGAGCCAGCTGGCGACGGTGCTTGCTATCTTGGCGGGCTCGGATGCGTACGCGCCGAAGCCGCCATCGACCACGAAAGCCACGTTGCCGGATTCCTGTCCTGGCAGGTAGCCGGAGAGCATGATTGGCAGTCCGGAACAGCACGCTTCAGCTATCGTCCCCGGGCCCGCCTTGGTGACAATGCACGAGGCGACGCCCATGTAGTCGCTCATTCGCGACGTGAAGCCCACGACGGCCACGTGCAGGTGAGGGCCCCAGTCGCGCGCCTGCAGCTGCTGGCACAGCTCCTGGTTCTTGCCACACACGACCGCCATCTGCGCCGGCGCCCAACTCGGCGCCCCGCCCGCGGCATTATACTCCGCGAGCTCTTGAGCCATCGCGTGGACAATTTCGCCGAGCTTGCCGACCCCATCGCCGCCGCCCACGAGAAGCACCGTGTGACGGTCAGGCAGCAGGCCCAGCTCACTCAACACGCTCGGGACGGCACGCGACGCCACCCAAGAAGATCCATTGGTGACGGCACCGGGCGCCGTCGCCAAGACGCGTTTGGGAGAGAAGCCAGGTCGGACCGGTAGGCCGTGCTGCCGGAGCTGCGAGCGCGCGAGGCCGCGGTCGGTGGCAGCCTTGTGGAAGCTGTCCGAGGGCACGAAGCACAGGTCGGCGCGCGGATGCAGCCAGAAAGGGTGCGGCGTCGCGAGGTCGGTAACTACAGTCACGAAGGGAATGCGACGCGCCGCCCGCGCGCCCGGATGCACCGCCGCCGCCGCCGCCTCGAGCTCATCACGGTGCATCCTACGGAGCACCTTGATGGGCACCGCCTGGCAGAGCGGGTGCATCGAGATCACCACGTCCGGGGCGTGCTCGCGGATGCACTGCTCAAAGCCTCTGTAGCACACCGCCGACATGAGCTGCGACATGAGGTACGCGGCCGGCTTGAGTGAGCTCGCGCGGAAGTGCGCCCACCATAGGAGTGGCCGCTTGGCAAGCTCGCGGTAGTAGGGCACGAGCTCTTGTCCAAACGGCCACGGCCCGTAGAGGGTCCACACGTCCACGATCGCCGTCTCAACTTTGTCACCGTGACGCTGGGCGAGTACCTCGGCGAGTGCCTGGGCAGACGCGCGGTGGCCGCCACCCGTGTCGGACATGAGGATGAGAACCTTCTGCTTGGGCCGCCGTGCGAGAGAGCCGATCGCGCTGCGAGGGCCGACGGCGGCGCTGGGGCTGCCTGGAAACATCGGGATGCCCTTCGCGGGAATCAAAGTTGCGACTGGCGCCAGCCTGGGTGGTGCCGGCTGCTGTCGCCGTCGGCCGGCCCCGAGTATCGAGCGAGGCGACGCATGTGCTACTGCTGCTGTTCCTGCTCCTGCTGAAGCTCGTGGCTGCGCAGGCGGGGCGATAGAGGTGGCGCGAGGCTTCACTGGTGACATTCGATAGAGGATCCGAGCGGCCCATCGCACTATGCTGGCCGCAACGTAGCCCTGCGCCAGTGGCACCGCATGGAAGCGGGCCAGGAACGAGGGCGTCTTTTGTGTACCCGAGATGAGCGAGCCGCACACGCCGAGGGCCGCACTGATGGGCATCGCTGCCACGTGACCCTCAGTATACGATTGGCAGAGCAGGCAGAGCACCCCGGCGCCGGTGACGGAGAGCGAGCGCACGCGACCCACAGTTGGTGGCGGGCTGGTGGCGCGGCCAGCTGCACTGGTGGCACTGAACACATTCGCAGCGGACAGGAGCAGGGCAAGGACGAAGCCCTTCGGACCAATGGACATTGCGGAATCCCAGGTAAGATCTCTGCGTCGTCAATGCCGCCTCCTTAAAATAGTACGCTTCGACCTGTTCAACGCTGCCGGAACGACGTCGGGTTCGTGTCGGAAATGGAATTCCTCTCAGAATTTTCCAAAGAGTGCTGCCATATTTGGATACTCCTCGCACCCTAATTTGGTAGCAAAAAACACCGATCGATGGTCTTCACCATGCTGTGTGCCATCATGGCGATGCCACTGCAAATGCGCGCTGCGGGGCTAATCGAGCCGGTGGGCGTCAGCGGCCCCGCGACATCAGCGTCAGCGCCTAGTGGGCCTCGGCCACTCCAGGCTTGTGCCGAGTGGGCGGCGGCGGGCGAATGCCGGACCAATTCGGCCTTTATGCATACACAGTGCCTCCTCGCGTGCCAGAAGGCAGACGCGGCACATGCACCGGCCGCGAGGCCTGAACCGGCAGCGGCTGCCATCAAACACACGCCGGCAGTACAGTCATCGCCAGGGGATGGGATTCGTATCATTGATGAGACTCCACACGCACCGGGAACAGGATCACACAAGCCGGCAGAACAGACAATGCCAGCAGAAGAGACGGATCCCACCCCGACGACGCCACACGCACCGGGAACGCACACATCGCCAGCAGACGAGACGGATCCCACACCGACAACGCACACACCGGGAACTCACACACCGGGAACAGGGGCAGCACACACACCTGGAACAGGGGCACACACGCCGGGAACGCCAGCAACACACACCCCGGCGACACACCCCCCGGCGACACCGCATATTCGCCCGCAGGTGCTGGTCATCGTCTCGGACCACGGAAGCGGAACGACGAACTTCGGGGCAGCGCTCGATACTCACCCGTGCGTGTTCGACCTCGGGGAGCCCTTCGCACACGCCACGACGTTGTGGGCAAAGGCCAACGTCCCCGAATGCGATAACTCGAAGTTTCCGGACACCATCTTCAATGCGGACTCTGGCGCCCTCATGCATTCGAACAATCCGCAGCTGACACTGAAGATGGAAAATGCGATCAAACACAATCTTCTTCCTTCGATGAATCTCGCCCATGCCACTGCAGATATGTGCACGGGTCTGACCTACAACCTCGCCGATTACTTTGTCCGCGCCCGCGATCTCATCTGCTCGGACGTGCCCGATCATATCTGCCCCGCAGCGGACTGCACGATCACGCTCAAGTTTTTCCCTCAGTTTGTCAACGCGGATACGCCGGGAGTGTTGATGAAGGACGAGCACACGTCGCAGTGTTCGACGGCGAAGAACACGCACGCGATGCAGGCGTGGAAGGACGGTCTCGAGTCGTTCAAGCAAAACCCGAAGGTCGCGTCGTTCACACTCGAGCGAAACGAGGCGAAGCGGCAATTCTCCGTGTTCCATCGGTTCACTCCTGCCGGCACCGAGTATGACTGCAGCATCCCGCGCTATGCGACCGAATTCGCAAACGTGTCGAAGTCCTACACCGATGGCCTGATCAGCATCGAGGACTGCTGGACAGGCGCTGCGGGTGCCGCATCGTGCCTGAGCAAAGCGCTCCACGAGGTTGGTCTGGACATGGAACCGATGGGTAAGGCGGGGACGGATGCAATGGCGGGCACCGGCATCACGCACACATCCTTAAGTTGCACCACGAACCCGACATCCATCTTCAAGCGGCTCGCGAATGACGACGTGCAAGTGGTCAACCCCAAAGACCACTCGTGGCGAAAGAGCGATCATCACAACGCCTTCGAGGGACTGACGTTTGACGAGAAAGTGGAGGATGTCAGCGGTCCGACCCTTGTGCTTTCCCACACCACCCGTGCGTCTCGGCGTTCTTAGTGGGAGCATCGTGAGTCTCGGCGTACCGCTACCCGAATCCGAAAGCGAAACCGTCGCAGTCGCAAATGGAACCGAATGCTAATGAAATGCATGTACTGTACTGAACGACCATAGTGCGGGGAGCGGCGGTGCAAAGTGTGTAGGTTCCTGACAAGTTCCATGTGTTTCAATGATGTGCCGGGCGTGTCGCGTGCGGGATGAATCTAGATTCACACTCTGACTCTACTCTGACCCACCGCCACCCTCTCGAGAGCGACGTGAAGCTCCTGCATCTGAAAGGGTCCGCTCTGAGCGGAGACGAGGTCGATCGTCCGAAAGGCGCTCGTCTCGGCGAGCCACGGGCGGGCTGTCTCGAGCATCTCACGCATCGCCGGCACGTCCCACGCGTGGAAGTGGCTCTGGTGCACGTCGTGGTTGCGATGCACAGTGCGCAGCCACGACATCAACCGATGCGCGGGTCGCTGCGCCGTGAGCGGCGCCCCTGGGCACGGTGCCTGCTTCGCGAACTCCGCAGAGTTGGCAAACTGACGCATCTGAAGCTCCGTCGGGCGGTTGGCCAGCACCCACGCGGCGATTTCAAGGATGAACACGCCCTGCGAGATGGACGACTCTGTGCCGTGTATCCTATCACTGCGCGAGAGCAGCGGCGCTGCCTTGTGTTTATGCTTGAGAGCAAATCGGTGGTCGCTCACCAGATGCTCCGGCGTGGGCGGCAGGCGCAGCCGATCGCCGTTTTGCCGCTCGGCGCACGCATCGGGAACCGCGAAGAGGATGCAGCCGCCCGGTCGCACCACGCGTAGCCACGCCTTCAGCGCCCCAATTGGATCGGCCATGTGCTCGAGTACGTGGAACGCCATCAGCCCGTCATACGAGCTGTCAGCCACGTTGCTGAGCACTTGCGCGTCATCGACTACATCGATGTGCGGCACGCTCTTGCCGTTGAAGCAATTCTTGCGCAGAAGCGCCTCGTCGTTCGTGAAATCCGCCGTGTGCACAACCACTTTGGCCTTGATGTGGTCAGGCAGGTGCGGCGTGAAACGATTCGGCATGAGACACGGACCTATCTCCAAAATTGTCAGCGGCTGTTGGCGCCGCTCAAAGATGCTCGCAAACCGGCTGGCGGACCATTGTGCGCGCCAGGACTCCTGCGGCCTGCCCTCCGTAGCGTTGCATCGACGATGGCCAAGGTGCGGAAACGCAGCGCTTGTCAGGTTGTGCCGGAGCCGCCACCGCTCGTCCGCGTCATCGCTGCTCTCGCTGCCGCCCGATGAGGCGGACCGGTGGTCGTGCTCAACGAGTTCGACGCACGTGGAGGGCGCTTGAGCAGCAGGAGTGCTGGCGCGATCGGAACGACCCTGCATATTGGGCGAAACAAGACACAGTGATGACCTGCAACCAAATCTCGGACACGCGCTGGGGAGCGTTAAGCGGGTAAAGCAACCGCATATTCACCGTGCATTCACAGGCATTCATCAAATTCACATCAACACGTGCATTCACGGAAAAGCTGCTGTTCAAAGCGCGCCTCTACACCGGGGGAGCTGGGACACACACGGGACACACGGGCGCACACGGGCACTGGTATCGCTGTGGACGGAGGCGTGGCCGACACCAGCCTCGCTATTTTTACACAGGCCGTTATTGACTGAGATGCCTCACAGCGCCATATTTCTATTTGGGTAAGAGGCTATTTTGTCTCTTTTGTCTCACTCCGTCCTGAATTCGGCTAAATTCAAAGTGAAGTATAAGGCCATAACTCCCCGCCGTCATCGCTCACCTCAAACGCCCTCACTCGCCATCATCATACCCGTACCGCCACTCCCTCGTCGCTGCTCCTGTTCGCCCGCCTCCTGCACCGTCATCCCCTCGAGGTATCGCGTCACCGCCTCCTGGTAGGGCTCCAAAGGGGGCAGCTCGTCGGGTCCCATCGGCGCGCCCGCGCGCAGCCTCGAACACACCCACTTGCGTTCGGCAGACTTGCACACGTTGAGGATGTCACGGCCGCTCAGCCCGGTCGCGCGATCCCCGAGCTGGCTCAGTGCGTTCGCGTCGAGCTGGCGGGCGTAGCGCGCAAAGATGCTCGCGCGGCCGGCGGCGTCGGGCGCCGGAAAGCTCACGCGCACATCGAAGCGGGAGATGAGAGCCGGGTCGAGGTCTCGCGGTCGGTTGGTCGCCCCGATGAGCGCGACGTGCTGCCCAGCATCGAGACCATCCATGTGCCGAAGCAGCGTCGACAGCATTCGGCGCGACGCCTCGTGCATCTCTTTGGCACGCGTGCCGCCGAGGGCATCGATCTCATCTAGGAAGAGCACACAGGGGCCGAGCTGCTCGCACCGAGCGAAGAGGGTAGCGAGCTTCTGCTCTCCCTCGCCGTACCACTTCGAGATGAGCGCCTCGAGCGGCGCCGCGACGAGCGGCAGCTCGGCCGCCTCGGCCGCGAGCCGCGCCGCCATCGTCTTGCCCGTGCCTGGCGGCCCGAAGAAGAGCAGTGCAGTCGGGCGCGGAGCCGTCACGGCCTCTCCCGCGCGCGTCCCGCGCCGCGTGTGCTCAAAGGCCTCCGGGTGCTTGAGAGGGAAGAGGAGCCCCTCCTCGACGGCCTCGCGCACGTGCTCCGCGCCGGCGAGGCTCGACCAGCCGTCGGTCGCACGCGCCGTGCCGGGCGCGGGCGCGGGGTAGACTCGCACCCCGAGCTCGCCGAGAATCGTCAGGGCGTCGTCGTGGGCGTCGTCGTCCTCGGCGGGTGGGCGCGCCGTGTCGGGCGAGGTCGTTGACGAAGCCGATGAGCTGGCGCGCGCCCCCCGCGCCGGTGTCGGCGAGCTCCCAGGAGCAGAAGGCACTTTGAGCGGCGGCACCACGGCCGCGGCCGCGGCAGAGGCGGCGGCGGCCGCCTCATTGACCCAAGAGGGCTTCTTGGCTGCAGGCCACGGATTCGGCGCCAGCGGTTCAGCTGCGGCCGCACTCTCAGGTGCAGCTGGCGGCGCCGAGAGCGCAGGCATCGTCTTCAGGAAGTTGTCGAGGGCGATGAGTGGACCATCCTTAATGGAGCGGGCGGCGACGTCTTCTCGCGACATCGCGCGCTGAGCAGCCGTGGCGAGCGCCTTTGCCATCTGCATCGACAGGCGAGGCGCCTCAAAGGTCAACCAGCCGGGCTGCAAGCGCGGTCGCGCGAGCATGGGCCTCTCACTCGTCGAAATCATCTCGAGAGAGTGAGGTATTTGCAGCTGCAGCTGCACGCTCTCACCCGCCTGGAGTAGCGCGTGGAATGCCACGCCGCTGCCTCCACGCCTCGTCGCGACAACAGACCAGTCGTTCCGTCCGGCCATGGCGGCTTCCAGCACGCCCACCGCATCCACATCCGACAGAGTCGACAATACAACTCGCACACCGCCTTGTGATGCCTCGCCGAGCCTCACGGGCGTCGTCGGAAACGCCTCGAGCGTGTGCCGAAGAAGCAGCTCGGCGGACTTGAGCGGCTCGGTGGCATTGCTCTCCACTATCAGCCGAGCTTGCGACGCGAACGTGCGTGCCGGCAGGAGCAGCAACTTCCGACTCGCGCAGTGCAAAACCCTCGACAACATCGGAAACCAAGGGGTCCAGCACCAGGAGGTCGTGCTGCAGACTTGCGGAAATCGCTCACACGCTTGTTCTCAGCTCACGCTCACGTTCACGTTCACGTTATTTTGCCGTGACGGCGAGATGCAAAGCCACATTCGCTCACGCTCAAATTCATTGTGCTCTTTTGTTAAACAGTGAAACGAGACACGGACTGAAGACCTGCAACCAATAGCGGAAACGCTCTTAAACGCTCTGGGGGGCGTTAAGCGGGTAAATTCATTCACATGCATTCACAATTCACCAACACGCACAAACCAAACTCAAGAGCGTGAAGTGCAACACCTCGTACACATCACAGTCGCTTCATTCACACCGAGCTAATATGTCACACGAGTTCACACATTGAATTCACACCGAGTTCAATCCGGATTCACATATTTACTAATGTACTCGGCACCGAAACCACTTACCAAAACTGAGGGCAAGCGATTTCGGTGCCCTACTTATAGGATTTCACGGGTACTGTAATTCCTTCCGTCCCAACTTACGTTCCAAAGTTGGGACCGGGGGCTGATCGGGATGAAGGAGTCGCAAAAGTGGCTGCACGAGCTCTTCGACTTGCTCGCATTCGTGTCGGCCTTCTTCTCCACGGTCTCATTAGTGCCGCTGCTCGCTTTCGACGCGTCCGACTACGCCGACGCCGACTCGCGCGCCTTTGCGCGCACCCCATCTCGTGGGGAACACCAAATCTCGTGGGCAATTTCGTTTTGGGCGCCGCTGTCCTGCGTGCTCTCGTGCCTGTCGCTCGTCGCGGCCATTCTAGGGCGCATGCTGAGCATCGCCGAGGATCGCCAGAACGGCACGCTGCGCGCGCGCCTGAACAAGATCAACTTGTTCTTACTTGTGTTCGCGTTGGTGACGGTCATGCTGAGCATCATCTTATTCCCCATTGCGCTCTATTACTCGGGCTTTATAATGTTCGTGGACGAAATCGTTTGGGACTCGAATCAGTGGTTCACGCTCGGTGCCTCTTTTATGGCTATATCGGCCACCCTCATTGTCATCTCGTTTGGCACGCTCGCGCTAGTATACTGCTGCCAGCACAAGCCCCAGGAGGGCGCCGCGCACCTCACTCAGTCTGAGATCTCAGTTTGAAATCAGGGATATTCAGGTAGGCGCGCCACCTATTTAAGGGATGCATTTGGGAGGACGATCAATTTAGTCGAGGCCGGAGGAGTTGGTCACATCACGCGACCCGCCCCGGACCCCAATTAGTGAGGCCGGAGGGGGCGGCGGCAATTGGGCGGCGGATACGTAAATAGGTTAGGAATACTCAAAAGGTTGGGGCTTCCAAGTTGGGGGGGGGGGTAGGTACACTCAAAATACTTGGGGGTGAACCGATACGGTGGAGACGTATAATTTGGCGTCACTCATGAGGCTCGGGGTTAGCCGGGGGTGTGGGCTCTGGGCTGCATGCTGGGCTGCCGGACCCCCAATTAGTGAACCGGGCAGATACGTAAATTTAGGTACACTCAAAATACTTGGGCACCCATTAAAGGGATGCATTAGGGAGGACGATCCATTTAGTCGAGGCCGGAGGAGTTGGTCGCATCACGCGACCCGCCCCCGACCCCCAATTAGTGAACGGGGCGGCGGATATGTATTTATACTCAAAAAGTTTGGGGTATGAGGATTGTGTGCTAATTGTGTGCAAACCCAGATATTATTTCATATGATATGTGAAAGAATTTGTTAGAGCGTAGCAAAGGGGTAGTGGCTCAAGTCGACCCGGGGTGCCGTGTGCCGATCCAGGTTGTTATTTCACTATCCATCATCAAATATTTCATAACAAATCTATAACAAATTCCAGCATTGAGCGATAAGTATAATAGTTTCAACACTTTGTTTATTGACGCGGCTCGCGGGTGCAGCCGGACCCGTTTGCGTTTCAACCTCGCGTCCATAAATCGAACTGACTCAGCTCCCAGCCGCCGGTGAAGCCGCCGGTAGCCCGGTAGCCGCCGCTCGCACTCGAGACAGCGCGTAATGAGCCTGAGAGTGCGTCGGACGTACGCCGGCGCGGGTCATGCAGCGTACGGCAGAGAGTCCCGCTAGTAAGTCGCGGTTACTCGTCGGGCCGTTCGGTTGATATGGGATTGGGTCTTGCCCACGGTCCTGCCGGTGTTGTCCTCCGTCCCCCCGCGCGCGTACTAACCGCGTATTACACCCCGACACTCTCACGGTGTGGTCATGCCGGTGAGGTGAACTACAGGTTCGTGCCTATTGTCGTTGTTTTACATCAACTGATTCAAGTCCGCTCGCATCGCGCGCGCCGCGCCGCGTTGAGTGCCTCGAGACTGGTGCCCCTAGTAAGATAGGTACGGCAGCGCGCAAAGAGGCCGTAGCCTGCGTCGAGGATCGCGTGGGCCACGGGGTTTTCGTAGATGGCCCACACCCAGCCGAGGCCCACGGCCTTGTACGCCTCCTGAAAGACTTGCATGCCGCGCAGCACCTCGCCATCGGAGCGAACAGCGTGGAAGGAGGCGAGCGCGGTCCCGTAGTCGACTCGGCCGTTACGCGCGGCGGTCTCGTCGTACTCTGGCGACTCGACGTCCGTGTAGGTGAGCTTACCCTCAGAGTCGCGCGCGGAGAGGAAGTCAACCTCCCATCGGCACACGGCGCACTTGCTGTCGTACAGCAGGTTGAGCTCCTGTGGGAAGAGGCGCCGCGCCTCGCCCGTCGATGCGCAGAGGGATGGCGAGGGCGCGCGCCGCACCTCAGGCAGAGGACGGCAAAGCGCGGCCATGGACGGCGGCCCCACGGCGTCGTCTGCGCAGAGGGCACGCTCTACCTCGGGCGTCATAGCGCGGGCAAGTGGCCCTAGTGCCGGTGCCGCCGCCGCCGCCGAAGCGGGCAGCGCCGGGCTCCGCGTCGCGATGCGTGCGGTCATGAGCGGCCGCCCGGTGGTAAGATCGAGGAATGTGTCGGCTGCCTCGCACATCTCCTCGAGCGCGCGCTCCACCTCGCCTCCCGGGTACGATGCAATCAAGCGGCCTGGCCAGGCGGGCGCCGCCACGTTGCTGACCGGCTCGAAGGCGTCCGGTCCAACCAACGCGGCGTCGAGGGCTCGCAGCTGCTCTTGCACGAGTTCCACCTGTTGGGCAGCCGCACGCATCAGCAAAGGATCGGGCTCGCATTCGCACGAAGCCTGTTCCGGAGCGCAGATGCGCAGATCAGGCAGCGCCCGGACCATCGTCTCACTCATCGACTGAAGAATCGGCCGATCACTAGCGACACGCTTGCGCAGCAGATCATAACCAGCTTTCAGTGGTCCAGAAGACCCGCCCGCCGTCTCCCGCAATTCCTCGGCCGCGTCGCGCACAAAGAATTGCAGCGACCGCACTTGCAAGGACAGCTGTCCCACGGATTCGATGAGCGCAAAGGTGCCTAATGTGTCCGCGTCGGCTGGCGCAGTGAAGACGGGTGAAAAGGTTTGCTGCTGAAGCAGCGGCCGCGAGCACCGCTCGCCGTGGCAGAACGTAAGGCACCAGGCCAGCCGCGCAGAAGAAGACGTAAAGCATCCGGACCGGATGGTGCCGAGAACCCGAGATTCTTTGACGTCACTCGACCCCTTTTTGGTCCGCGCTCTCGATTCGTCACTCTCGATTGGCGCGCGGCGGGCGGCGCATCGTGGCGTTTGTGGAGCCGTGCAGCTCACGCATAGAGCCGTGGTAAGATAGCAAAGACACGTAGGAAATCTCGAAAAAGCATGACGTCTTGACGTACGCTGACTCACAGTCGTGCGCTCGTGCCCTCGTCGTGCGCGTAGCCGTAGGCGGTAGAAAGGCGGTAGAGCCCCAACCAAGCCGTGCCGTGGCCGACACGCTTGGGTGGGGAGACGTTACTTCTTACTAACCGGAGCGTTATCGGGCAAGCGGTCGTGCGGAGATCGTCTGAACTAGATAGCTGATCCCTTGCTACATGAATCAGTTGTGACGTTCGGTCAGCGTTCGGTTGATCGTAGACGTAGTTGTCGTTCTCGTTGAGATTTCAGATTACAGAAAAGCGGCTGGCACCAGGCTGCAGGCAGGGTCCCAGCCGGGGGCGAGGGGCGCCAGGGCGACCTGCCACCTGGGAGCAGGGTGCTTGGGTGGTTCATTGGGTGGCAGCTCTTATCCCCCTCGCAATACGTGACATACAAGGACGGATATTCCGCGTGGCCCTCGCGTATTTCTGGAGAGGTGCTGTGCCCGCGGGAACCCTGAGTGCTGCTCCGCTTTGTCACTCTACATTGTACAGATCTCAGTGGCGTGCGACCATCCGGCCGCCCTCACTCCTCCTCGACGAGCTGCTGCCGTGCACTGAGCCGCTGCTCGCACGCGCTCTCCGCCATCGCTCGCTGCGTGTGCTCGACGACAGGCTGGTAGAAGCAAGCAAAGAGGCCAAGCACGTTGGCCTCAAAGGTCGTTTCGTCCATGAGCTTGCGCACGCGGTCCATCTCGAAGAGGAACTGGTCTCGGTTGAAAACGGGCGGCAGCTGCAGGCGCACGGCCTTGGAGGGTCGCCTCTGAGTGTTCGCGCGAAGCGTGAGCGGCTGCGTGCCGCGCGCGACGGCCTCGAGCACGTCTGCGAGCGCGACACGCCCTGGGCCAGCCGCAGTCGACGCCTCCTCCATCTCGTCAAAAACGCAGAGGAGGTGGCGCTCGATCTCGGTGTGCTTGAGCTTCTCCTCCTTCACGGCTTTGGCTGCTGCGGACGACGCGCGCCTGAACTCGGCGAGCGGGTCAAAACCCGCGTCCTCATCGGGCGATGCCTCGTTCTCAACGGCATTCTCCACATCCTCCTCCTCTTGCTGCGAGGGCTGCTCGCCAAATTCGATCGCTTGCTGATCATCGGACGTGTTGAGTGCGAGCTTGGGCTGCTTCTTTGTCCGCTTCGGGGCAGGGCGCTTCGGGGAGGGCGGCATCAAGCACGCTTGGCCCCAGGGCGCAGCCAAGGTGAGCAGCGCGAGCTTTTTTTGAAATCAGCAGCGAAATTGAGGTTCCCCACAAGCAAGCAAGCAAGCAAGCAAGCAAGCAAGCAATATCTCTCTCCTTCTCCGCCCACCCTTTCCTACCCCGTTGGCTACAGGGGTACTCGGTTGCGCTGGTTTAGGTACTTGTGTGTGTCGACTAATTAGCTTGCTTGATTCCCCACAGCGTGGAGCGTGAGTCGTCTGTTTACTTGTGTGTGGTGTGTGAACGTTAACACGACAGACGCGACAACCGGTGCTACGGCACTGTTCTTGAGGGAATGCCCCCCATCTGCTATTTGTTTCTTGCGTGTTGAGGAACACAAAGATTGTAGGTTGTGTGACATTACAGTAGGGGAAATGTAATTTCAACCTTCGGACTCTCGGAATCCTAAACCTCTTGGCCTTGGGGGCCTTTCGGGGCCGGGATTGGAATTAGGAATCTGGGAATTAGCCAAGGTTAGCGAGTTTGCAAGGAGCGCTGGGGGCCGGAAGTGGAATCGGGAATTTTGGAATCCTGGGTTTGCAAGGAGCGCTGGGGGCCGGAAGTGGAATCGGGAATTTCGGAATCCTAGGTTTGCAAGCTGGAGCG
>ERZ761574.440-NODE-440-length-29017-cov-71.557696_pt1 | contig 29017 bp, 24 predicted proteins | sample MGYA00374950_ERZ761574 | MGnify/ENA primary metagenome ERZ761574 (study PRJEB28895, sample SAMN07631631) | mixed culture metagenome | isolation source: Freshwater growth medium | place: USA: Seattle, Washington | collected 2016-10-03 ... | reverse complement strand
CCTCACCGCCGCCATCACCACCGCCACCGTCACCTCCTCCTTCGCCACCTCCGCCATCGCCCCCACCCAGCCCGCCACCATCACCACCTCCTCCATCTCCACCGCCATCGCCACCACCGTCACCGCCTCCGCCATCCCCACCACCAGAGCCCCCTCCATCTCCTCCTCCTCCTTCTCCACCACCTCTTCCACCCCCATCGCCGCCGCCTCCGAGCCCTCCGCCCTCACCTCCCCCTCCCTCACCGCCGCCCTCGCCGCCGCCGCCGTCTGCACCCCCATCACCGCCATCTCCACCGCCAGCGCCTCCGTCGCCCCCGCCACCTTCCAACCCCCAAACCAAAAGTCTCCTGTTCCAAATCACCGCCGTGGGTGGCCTCAGCCTCGACAATCTCAGCCAGGGCATCGCCGCTGCCCTCGGCTGTGCTGAGCCGCACTGCTATGTCGTCCTCACTCCGATGATGGCGGACCCACTCACCGTGCGGCCTCCGCCGCCACCCTCACTCTCACCTCCGCTGGTGTCTCCATCGAGAAGGCGACTCCATGACATCCATATTAGGCAACTTCAGGGCGGCGCCTCTCCTCCGCCCGGCTTGCCCCTTCCCCAACTAGTGCCCCCACCGCCCCCACCGCCCCCACCGCCCCTGCCGAACGTCGTGTATGCAGTAGTGGTCACACTCGGTTACTCTGGCATCGTCCAGGAGATGCTCACCTTGATCCAAGATCTGCCTTCCGCTTCGATAAGCATCGGCGACGGTAGAGGTGGCTTTGTGGCACTGGGTAGCCTCGTGCGGAGCGTGACGCCGCCACAAGTGATAGTCTCCGACATGTCGCCATCGTTGCCGCCGTCGCTTCCGCCGCCCTCTCCGCCCGCGCCGCCCTCGCCGCCGCCGCCCTCTCCCCCACCGACGTTCTGGACGGCTGCACACGGTGGCGGCCCTACGGTGCTCACCCTCGGACTCCTCAGCATGGGCACGCTCTGGTACTTGCGCCGGTGGCGGCGCCGGCAACTAGCAGCCTCGGCGAGTGCGGCGAAGTATGCCAAGTACTCCGGGGATGCGGCCGCAGAGGCTGCCGCGATCGCACAGGAGGCCTCTGACTACACGCGTCGCGCCGCGGCCGAGAGGGAGGCTGAGCGGGAGAGGCGCGCAAAGGAGGCGCGCGAGGCCGCCCAAGTGACGCTGGTGTCCAAGTTGGTGGTCGAATGGTCGAGCCTCAAGCTCCGCCACGAAGTGGACAAGGGCGCCGTGGGCGTAGTCTGGGAGGCTTCCCTCGACGTAGCTGCTGACGACGGCAAGGTCGTCGCAGAGAGTTTGTTGGCGACGGGGAAGGCCCACCTGGTGTCGAAGGCAGACGGCAGCGGAGACGCCGGGGCCGCCAGGGTCATGTCCCCCGGCGGCTTCGTACGCTTCGCACGCCCGGTGGACGCGCACGCCGACGGGCTGAACGCTCGCGTGCTATCCGAAGAGCTGGTGGCGCGCCAGTCGCATGCGGCGCTCGTCGAGATGACCCTCGCGCTCCATGCCCTCTCGCCCCCCGAGCGGTCGCACCCGAACGTGCTGCCGATCCTCGGGATTGCCACCAACAACGGACGCCGGTACGCGCTGCTCACGCCCAAGTGCACGACCAGCTTGCAGCAGCTCCTCCACATGGCAGAGCAGACGCTCTCGCTCCGGCTCAGCCTGATCACCGAGTGGAACAACGTGGCGTGCGGCATCGCCGACGGCCTCAAGTTCCTCCACGGCCAACGGATAGCCCACGCGGCCCTCCACCCCGGCAACGTCCTTCTGGACGCACAGATGCGGCCCCAGCTTGCCGACTACGGGCCTAGTATGTGCCGCCTGCGCGCGACATATGCCCGCACGAAAGAAGGGCGAATGAAGCTTCAGCGGTGGGATGATGATGCTCAAGGTGCCGAGCCCCTCGCCGGCAGCGAGTCGAATCTCTATCTCTCCCCGGAGATCCTGCCGAGCGTGGGCACTGTACATCTCTGGTCCGCGGCGCGAGCGCTCGACCTCCCGAGCGACGTATGGGCTCTGGGCTGCCTCGTGGCGCGCCTGGCCACGCTCAAGCCACTCTACTACAAGGAACGCCCCGCGTTGATCGCGGCGCTCTCGCTCGCGACCGCCGACGAGCGCGCGGCCGCTGCGCGCGAGTGCATCGCTACCGGCATGTGGCGGCCCGCGGCGCAGCTCGAGGGCGAGGCTTTCCTCCCGCTGGGCCTGTTGGAGCTCGTGGAGAGTTGCACGTCACTCGAGCCAGCGGAGCGACCGAGCAGCGCTCTGGTACACTCAGCGCTCGAGCAGCTGCGTGATGAGGAGCCTGAGGGCGCAAGCAATGGGCTCGAGCTGCCTGTGCCCGTCCCCTCCCTCGCGCAAGCCTACGTCACTGGGGCATCGGGCTTATCGCTGCCAGATGTCTCGCTACCAGGTGCCTCACCCTTGCTCCCGCCGAGGTCCGGATTCGATTTTTCGCTTCTTGGAGCGTCGTTCCGTGAGATGACCGAATCGGTTAGCAGACGGATCGCGGGAGATATCCCAACTAGGGTCGCACCTTCTGACTCCAACCGTGTCCAGGGTACCGCGGGGGCCGCGGCTGGCAGACCTGGCGCTGGTGGGCTGTGGGAGTGGATACCACCGCCCGCACAAGCTTCACGTGGTCATATGGACGAAGGGGCGCCGCAGCTCAATGTCGGAGGAACGGGCTACACCTTAGAGGTCCAACAGACGCCGCCTCCGCCGCCAACCGCAGAACTGACGTACTTACCGTTTGTGCGGGAGGCAATGAAGGCGGACAAGAAGTCGCTAGTAGAGGAAGACGGGCCTGTAGGTGCGGGCGTTTTGGGCCAGGACGTGCCCGAAGCATCTCGCATCCGTATCTGAGGAGAGCATCTGAGGAGAGCGCCATGCTCGTCGCGGCCGCGTAAGCGGACGCACGGCATATGGCATTGCATGCTTGTTTCTAGCTTGTTTCCCTTCGTGGGCTCAAAGCAACGGGTCCGGACAGCCACCGCCGGAGCCGCGCCCGACGAGAACGAGCCCATCGCTAGGAGTCCCTTTCCTTATTTGGTCGTCCTTTCTCAGTGAAAAACCCGCGTTCACACCACCCCGTTCACACTCAAGAGCTGTCAAAACGCCTTCATGATTCTTGTCGCGCACATGTCTCTGGCAGCAGCCGCGGCACTTGCTAGGTCACCGCTGACTGTAGCTGCGCTGCAGATGGGGATGGTCGACGGGGACATTCGAGCTAACGTGGCCACAGCCGAGCGGCTTGTGCGTGATGCGCATGCCAAGGGCGCTCGGCTGATTTTGATCCCGGAGCTGTTTGAGGATCGGTACTTTTGCGAGGACCAGCTGGCCGCGAACCTGGAGCGTGCCAGTCCGTTGGCTGGGCATCCGACCATCGAGCACTTTCGAGCCGTCGCGAAAGAGCTCAACGTGGTGCTGCCCGTGAGCTTCTACGAGCGAGAGAACAACGAGCTCTACAACGCCTGCGCCATCATCGATGCGGACGGGAGCGTGCTCGGCGTGTATCGCAAGAGCCACATTCCGGACGGCCCCGGCTACAGTGAGAAATTCCACTTCAAGCCCGGCGATACTGGCTTCAAAGTTTGGGACACCGCGGTCGGCTGCATCGGCGTGGCGGTTTGCTGGGACCAGTGGTTTCCAGAGGCTGCTCGCGCCTTGGCGCTGAGGGGCGCTGAGGTGATTCTGTACCCGACGGCGATCGGCAATGAGCCGCAAGATCCCAAATGGGACTCGATGCGCCATTGGCAACGAGTCCAGCAAGGCCATGCGGGCGCCAACCTGGTGCCCGTGGTGGTCGCGAATCGCATCGGCGTCGAGCTGGGCTCGCGCTACACGCTCACGTTCCACGGCGCCTCGTTCATCTGCGACCCGACTGGGGAGATCGTGGCCGAGGCCGATCGCACCTCCGAGGCCGTCCTCACGGCCACGTTTGACCTCGACGAGGTCCGAAAGATGCGCCTCGCATGGGGCCTCTTCCGCGACCGCCGTCCGGAGCTGTACGGTGTCGTTCAAGGTGATCGATCTCGAGGTTGAGATCGCGGCGGCAGCTTCGCTTCGCCCACCGAGCGTGCCTGGCTCAGCTCTTCCGCATGAGTAGCGAAGCCATTCCCAAAGCATCTCAGTCGCCCTCTCCCCTCCGCCAGGAGTCCGTACCGTGGCCGCGCATCGGCTCCCGCCGAGGCTGTGTGGGCAGGCAGCTTCGAGCTTGGGACTTGACTCTCTTGATCCGATGTCCCAAGGCTCCTTGCATCTAAGGAGCTAGCGCGCTGACCTAGCCGGCGTAGTATTGGCTAGCGACCGAAGTACTAGTACGTAAAAATTTTCCTAGTTTACGTCACACCTCGCGTTGCATGCCGACAGCTGCTCCCGGTGACTCTGGTTGTCTACAGGGATGCCAGCGATGTGGCCCGGCTTGTGCCCGGCCGGCCGCGCGAGCGTCGCCTGAGGCGCGCGCCCGGCATCCCCCGCCCCGCAAGTGCGTGCTGCGGGAGCGATTAGTAGACTAAAAGGAACTACGCAGCATGGAGCCTTGTTTGGCTCTCCACTCGTCGCAAACGCTCTGTGGTCTGTAGCTGACGCAGCGAGGACTGCCGCTGTAGATGGAGGCCTCGCTGGCTCTCGCGGTTGAGCTTATCTGCGGCGTACTTTTCGTCCCACTCCTTCCGGCGCGAGCTCACTAGCCGGTAGAGGTACACGCCGCCGACGACGTGCAGGAGCACGAAGGCGCCGATGTAGAGGCAGAAGATGAGCCACTCATTGACCATCTCGACGGGCACCTCGCCGGAGCGGTCGTAGGCGAGTGCCGGGAAGGCGACGTTCTCAATGCACACGAGGATAATGAGGGCAAAGCAGCAGAGGAGGTAAGCGTCGAGGAGGGTCAGGTACGAGATCTGCGGCAGCGAGGCCGCCACGATGAATTTGTACGCCACGGCCGTGAGCATCAGCGTGAGAGAGACTGACAGCCGGTCGCCTGTGCTCAGGCGCGAGCCATCGATCTCGACCGCGCCTGCCGAGATCGCTGTGAGGCCAGTGATGGCTGACATGGGAAGGACGACGTTGTAGAGGTAGTAGCCTGGGCGGCGCGCCAGAGTGAGAGAAAACGAGCACCGTGGGTACCTGTACTCCGCCGACGATTCGCTCGGGTCGGAGCACGTGACGAGCACGTCCATGTGGTCTTTGTAGATGACGTCGAACACGGCCGCCAGCTGGAAGTTGGTGAAGCGCATGACCGACGGGAACTCGAGGTTGTTGGAGAGGACGGCGCGGACGTTTGGGATGTTGAGCGTCACGCAGACGTGAAGCGGCTGCACGTCGAACGGGAAGAGTTGAAGTTCGTACTCCTCGGCGAAGACGCCTCGGAAGCGCATCTTGATGCAGAAGTCGTACTTGGACGGGTCGGTGCCCGAGCTCGTAAGAGTCGTCCACTGTTCTTTGGAGGTTTCCTCGACGACGCCCATGAGCTCGACCATGCTCTGACGAAACCCGTACGCCTTGAGCAGCAGACTCTCAACGAGCTCTTCTTCCGGCTGATCCGAGATCTGGCGCAGTCGGAACTCGACAAACACGTCGGCACGAAACTTCTGAGCGACAAGGTCGATGTCATCGACGTGGTTCAACGTGCAACGGACATGGAAGTTGAGCGGCGGAGCGAGAAAGACGCGCGGCGGACGGCTCGCCGCGGCTAACTTGTGTTCCCCCTGCAGGCTCGAGAAGCACAAGTTCTGCCCGGCCTCAGCATTGACATCGAGGTGCACGCCAAAGGACACGCCTGAATCGTACTTTGGCTCCTTGTAGTGCGGGACATGGCATGCGAGGCGAGTGCCTGCAACATCTTCACATGCTACAACCCGCCAAACTCCATTATACTTTGGATGCCCATCAACCGCGACCAACGGCTGAAACTTCTTGCCGAAGGGGTCGGGAATCAGCTCCATGATGCTCTCGGGTAAGGGGTTGTCGAATGTGAGAATCAACCGTTGATCCTTTTGCCAAGCCCCAGCGGGCTCAAGTTCGGCGGACATGAGCGTGGCGAACCATCGTAAAGGTGGCCACGGCTTCGCGTCTGGGTCGGCATCGACCAGCGGGGCGTACATTTGCGCAGCGTGCGCGCGCGCGAAGGTATGTGTCCCGAATGCTCGATCCGCATGCCTGATGGTCCACTTGGAAACATGCTCAATTTGGACATGTTTCGTACATGTAACGGATTATTTCTGTGACCGACTTCAATGTAACGTCAAGTGAAGAAGTGCAGTCTCCCCTGCCCGAAACGAACTCCCTCGGAAAGCCCACGACAAAACTCATTCAAGATTGGGCCGAAGACCTAGGGCAAAGGCATCACGCGGCGGTGTGCCTCTTATCTGAATTCAATAGAAGTCGGGCCGCCCTGCAGGAACGACGTCGCGTTCGTTTCGGAGAATGTTGGAAGATTCCTTCCGTGATTCCTTCAACTGAAGCACAAGCTGCACATGACGCGATTCATCTTCTTGAGAAATAGTATTTGTTACACCATACACGAGCTAAAGATCCATCTCTCGCTAAATCTCCCGCCACACGGGCTGACGACACCGCAGCGCGCAGGGGCGCCGTCAGCGGCACGGCCAACTAGCGCACGCTCGCATGCAACATGCCTAGGGCGAGTGCCTCACGAGCTGCCCTCGAGCCCGGCCATATTCGCGCGCCCCTCGCGGGTGTTGTCCGCGTCGATGCTCACGCAGTTGTTGACGGCCCAGAGGAGCTTGGCGTAGCAGATGTCCTTGCTCGAATAGCGCGGCAGCTCGATCGAGAAGAAGCACGTGTGCGCGATGGGGAAGTACTGGTCCATCACACGCGCCGTTGTGAGCGCTTGCATGCAAGGCAGGTCATCAGGGGCAATCAATGGGGAAGTACTGGTCCATCACACGCGCCGTGGTGAGCGCTTGCATGCAAGGCAGGTCATCAGGGGCAATCAACGTACCTGGTCCGGTGCACCCGCGCAGTCCTTGGTGTGGATCTTCATACGCGCCTCACCCCAATCGTCCTCTGTGAAGGGCAGTCGATTGCGGTCATCAGAGATCATCAGAGGTCATCAGTGGCAATCAGTGGTAATCAGCGACCTGTGAAGGGCAGTCGATTGCGCCCCCAGATGAACTGGAGGAAGGAGCGCCGTTGCTCGGGGGTGAAGGCCTCAAGCGCCTGCCAAAAGTACTTGACGTGCGCCATGTTCGCGCTCGCGCTCGCGCCGTACGCGGTGTGCGCGTAGAGCGCCTTGACGTCGACGTCCGCTTCCCCACAGGCGAGGTGCATCAGGTCCGCCCCGGTGAAGAGCCGAAGGAGCCGCGCGCACGGGAGCATCGAGTACAGCCCGCTCTGGATCGCCTCGTATGCTTCGGATCCTTCTGCGAGGCGCGCGGCGATGGCGAGGTCGCAGTAGCGCTGGCGCGTCGCGAAGGTGACGCCGGTGGCTGAGCCGTCCTCGACGAGCTCGAGCGGAGATCCGTCCGAGAGAAGGATCTCGAAGGTCTCGAAGAAGAACTCTCCGAAGGTCTCCTCGTCAATCCCCTCCTGCTCGATGTGACGGAGCTGGCGCAGCGACGAGAGCACTGACTGGTCGAATGCGGAGAGGTCATATTCGGAGAGTACCTGACAAGGGGGGGGGGGCGAGCAGGGGGGGGATGACAAGCGGGGGGGGGGGCGAGCAAGGGGGGGGTATCCGAGACACCCTCCGAGGTCATCCGAGGTCACCCGAGGCCCTCCGAGGCCATCCGAGGCCCTCCGAGGCCATCAAGTGCAAACACGCACCTCTCCCGCGATGCGCTTCCACACATTATCTGAGAGCTCGAGATCCAGATTCAGCTCGCGCTGCAGCAGCGAGCAGCCGAGCAGCTTCCCAAAAAAGGCAAAGTAGCCCAGCTTGCCACTCGTCTGCGGGTGCACCGTGTACGCGCTCCGGTTGTTGCCCTGGCCCGTCTGGCCGTTGGGCGTCAAGATGAAGAGCGGCGCCTTGACGCGAGGCGGATGGTGCTGCAGCTCGGCGCACATGTTGGTGATCGCCTCGCGGAACGGACCGCCGTAATCGTCCGAGGCTTCGCCCAAGAACTTCACCTTGAACGCGCGGTCACGACGGCGGAGCTTCTTGACATCAAAGTCGCACAGCTGCGAGTACGCCTGAATCCAGAGCGTCTTGTGCTTGGACGAGTTTGCATCTTCGCGCGCCGCCTCGGCCTCGAAGCGATTGAGAGTTATGACGTGGCCGTCCTTGACGACCCCTTCGTCGCTCGGACCCTCGGGCAAGGCGTCCTCCCACACCTGATGAGGGAGGTCATTAGCGGTCATTAGCGGTCATCAGCGGTCATCAGCGGTCATCAGCGGCCATCAGGGCAAGGCGTCCTCCCTCCACCTGATGAGGGAGGCAATTCAAGGGCCATCAGTCAGAGGGGCCATCAGAGGCACTCGAATGGCACTCGAATGGCACTCGGAAGCCATTAGCCTTCCTATGTGAGTCATTAGGAAGCCATTAGGAAGCCATTAGGAAGCCATTAGGAAGCCATTAGGAAGCCATTAGCCTTCCTATGTGAGTCGGTACTCGCTCACCTTTCGCTTCGTGTCGGCGAGGATCAGAGCTCGGAGCGCACAGACGCGCGCCCCGAGGGTGTGCGGCCACTTGGTGAGGCCGGTGAAGCAGTAGGGGAGGGCGCGGATGACCTCCTTGTTGTACCTCTGCAGCACGAGCCAGCGCTGCAGGACGCGCGCAGGGCTCATCTGGAGGACCGAGATACACCTTAGCGCGAGGCTCTCATATGGTGCCAGCCCCGCGCGCTCTGCGTGCGGCAAGGGGGCGGGTCAGGGGGCAGGCAAACTCAGGCAACGGGGGGTAGGGTTCGGGTCAGGGCCTGGGACAGGGCCAGGGCCAGCGTGAAGGCAAGCTCAGGGATGCTCAATGGGGGGAGGCACTCAGAGGGTTCGGGTTCGGGTGACACCTGAAGGCTCGCGGATGCGATTGAGCTCGCGCATAAAGTCAGGCTTCGTCAGCTCGGCCGTCTTGGCGTGGCGTAGGCGCCTGTGGAAAGCCTCGGCGAGCGAGATGATCTCCGCGTCGAGATTGGGCATCCAGTGAGGGAATTCGTCACCTCGAGCTCCCACGATCTCGGACTCGCCCGCCTCCTTGAGCCAGCGCTTCACAACTGTCCGAGCCGCCGAGCACAGCGCGGGTGGCGGGAGCGTCCCAAAGCACTGCGAGAGGGCGGCGCTCGGGACAAGGCCTTTGGCGTCGGTCTGGCGACACCATTCGAACGCGGTGCGATACTCATCGAGGATGGCGACGCATGCCGACGAGAGGAGCGTCAGGTCTCGATACTGCTCGTGCAGCGCCGCCGGCAGAGCCCGTCCACCCGCAACGCGACGGCGTGCCTCCTCAACCGCCGTCGGAGGGAGGGTGACGTCCGAGAGGCCGCCATGGCCGGGGACGGTCGCGACGAGCTCCGCATATAGCTGGGCGTGACGGGCGAGCAGATTGCCGCCCTCCCGATGGCGCGCGTACCTGATGAGGGAGGCAATCAGAGGTCATCAGAGGCCATTAGAGGTCACTGCCGCCCTCCCGATGGCGCGCGTACCAGCCCACCGCCCGATGCAGCGGGAGGAGCAGTGCCAAGTTCCACGTGTCGCGCTCATCGACGCCGCTCGCCTCGAGCTCTTGTCGGGAGAGCTGGAGAAGCCGTAAGAGGAGTGCGGCCGCCTTCTCCTTGCACTCGACCGACGGGTGGCGGAGCGTCGCGAGGAGCATCTCGAAGACAGGCAAGCACCTGATGAGGGTAGCCATCAGAGGTCATCAGCGGTCAGCAGAGGTCATCAGCGGCAATCAGACGAGCGCGAGGAGCATTACGTGAGGGCGGCGGGGGCAGCCTCGAGGAGCAGGTGGAGCATCGGCCAGCCGAGTGGCAGGTGGGACTTGAGCGTCTCGTCCTCGGATGGGGCGCGCCAAGTTTCGGCCACCGCCCGCAGCCGATAGCCCCAGCACGCGCGTGCCCCCGCCGAGTTGTCGCGTTGAGGCTCGTACAGGACGAAGACGGTGTCGCCGGCCACGACGATCGGCAACCACGGCTGCGAGGCGGCGCCTCCATCGGCCGCTTTGCCTTGGAACTTGGCGAGCGCGCCGTCGGCGGTGCGCGTGCGCGAGATGGTGAGGGAGGCGGGCGGCGACGTGGGCAGCATGCAGCGTGCGTCGAGCTCGATGCGAAGGGAGGCGGCGCCTTGGACGGTGAGCGTATGCACCTGATGAGGGAGGTCATCAGAGGTCATTAGAGGCCATCAGAGGTCATTAGAGGTCATCAGAGTTGGACGGTGGAGCGTATTGCACCTGACGGCTCGTGCAGCCTGGCCCGAGAGGGTGATGAGACTGCACCTCCGCGACGCTCGCCATCGAGCGGTGGATGTGCCCGAGCGCGTCTTCGCACAGCAGGGCCGGCAGCCTCTTCATGCCCAGCGGCAGGTCGCGCAGGAGCACACGCAGCCCGTCCAAGAGCGCCTCGAAGCGCGCTCCTCCCGCCGCGTGCGCGAGCTTGAGGAGCTGGTGCAGGTCGGGCAGCGCGAGCGAGCCAAACATGCCCGAGACGGCGTCTCTTTCGGCGCCCGACACGGCGCCCCCTTGCGTGAGCAGCAGGGGGATGGCGTTCAACACGGCGCGTCGCATGGCGAGCGTGCCGAGGGCCGCTTGCATCGAGGCGCGCAGCCTCGCGAGGGACGCGGCCGAGACGAGCGCCCCCTCGGGTTGAAACGCACGCATCGCCACCTCGTCGGGCAGTTGAAGGCGCCTCCGCGGCGCATGGCTGGCGAGGGAGGTCCCGATCTCGGACGTGATCTCGGACGTGATCTCGGACGTTGTGACGAGACGGAGCTCGTCGGTGAGGGGGTCGCGAACGAGCACCGTGGCGCTCTCCAGCCGCTCGTCCGGATCTCCGCTCGATCTCGCCGGATCTCCACTCGATCTCGCCCAGACGGAGCTCACGACCAGCCCGAGAGCGCCGTGTTGAGCGCCGGACTGCCCGTCTCCCAAGGCCACCCAGAGCGGCGCGCCACGTGTCACCTCGAGGCGGCTCAACCGTCGACCCGGCGGCGTCGCCCCCTCACGCAGCTGCCTGGTCGTCGCATGGGCCATCGCGCCCAGCGCGCCGCCGCCGCCCGCCGCCGCCCAACCGGCGCCGCCACTTGCGCCGCCGGTGCCGGCGCCGGTGCTGCTCGACGCGCCCGACACGACGCCCGGCCCGCCTGCACCAGCGCCCGACACGACGCCTGCACCAGCGCCGAGCACCTCGTCCGAAAAGAGAGTGCCCTTGACGCTATCGCGCCGCACGTCGGGGTTGAGCGGAATAAACTCTCCGATGTCGTCGTCACCCTCGTCGCCATCCGCCGCGCCCGACACGGCGTTCATCGGGGCGGCTCGGGGCGGCACCGGCGGCGGCGGCGGCGGCGGCGTCGGCACGGCCGGCGTCGGCGCGGGCACCCGCACATGGAAGGTCGATCCGGGCAACACGCCCTGCGGAACCGTGGTACGGTATTGGTTGCCGAGAGGGTCGGCGACGATGATCTGCTGGCCCGGGATGACGGTCGTACCTGATGAGGGAGGCAATCAGAGGTCATCAGAGGCAATCAGAGGTCATCAGAGGTCATTGCATGGGATGACGGTCGTACCGTGCAATGGGCGTGTCACTGCGAGGGTTTGGAATTGAGCGCCGTGTTGAGCGCCGGCGGGTGTGGCCTGTCCGCCTCGACCTCCCCCTCGACCTCCGCCATTGCTGCCTCCTCGTCCTCCTCGCCCTTCGCGTCGCTCGCTCGGCATCGCAAACCAGAAGCCCGCGTCGTCGAGCGCCGTGTCGAGCGCTGACGAGCCGTCCTCGGCCGTTGACGAATCCGGATCGGTGACGAAACCCCCGGCGCCACCGCCACTGCCACTGCTGCTGCTGCTGCTGCCCCCGGCGCATGCCGAGGTCGCCGCCCGGTACGACGCCTCCGCCTCGAGCTCCTCCCGCGTGGGTGCGGTGTCTCCCGAACCAGGCAGGCCGTCTTGGCCAATCCGGTCCATGAGCCAGGCCATCGCGTTGTTCAGGACATGCTCCTCGGTGGCATGGCGCACGCGCGTCGCGGTCGCGGTCTTGATTGCATGCCGGCACACCCCGATTTGGAAGGCGCCCTCCATGCCCATCTCCGCGAGCATCGCACCCAAATGCAACGCTTTCTCCCACGACGGGCTGTGCGTGAGCGCCGGGCGCGCTGCCGTGGGCGGTGGCGCAGGCGGAGGCGCCGTCGGAAGAGCTACAGAAGGCTTCGGCAGCGCCGCCGCAGCAGGAACAACAGCAGCTCGAGCATGCAGAATGTGTAGGCGCTTCGTCTCAAACTCGTCCGGTGAGATCAGACCTCCGTCGAGCAGCTGATGAAGCTCTTGCATGCGCTCTTGCATGCGGCGCTCCGAGCCGGGCGCCGTCGCGGGCACTTGCATGCGCTCTTGCATGCGGCGCTCCGAGCCGGGCGCCGTCGCGGGCACATCCGTCGCCTGCGGGGTGGGCTCGCCGCCGTTGGAGGAGGCGGTGCGCGCCTTGTTGGCCGCCTCGACGATGCCGGCGCACGCATGCACGGCCGCCACATGCATGCGCCCGTCGAGCAGCTCGTCGGTGACGAGACCGAGCAGCTCGGCCTCCCCTTCCACGCCGAGCCGGCTGCCGAGCCCACGTGCCCGACACAGCGCCTCGAGCTCGCGCGCCTCTGGAGAACTCCTCGCCACCGCGCTGTGTCGGGCACCCGTCGCGCTGTGTCGGGCACCCGTCGCGCTGTGTCGGGCACCCGCCGCGCCCCCTCCGCCCCCCTCGCTGGCCACTCGCTGGGCGTCGCGCGCCAGGAGGAGGGGCGCGGGCGGCGGGCGGCGGCAGGCCTCGAGCTCGAGGGCGGCGAGCTCGACCTCGACCAGACGGCGCTGGATCTCGTCACGCGAGTACGTCGCGTTGTGTGCGCCCAGGGACGCGGGCCGCACTGCATTCGAGACGAGCGACGCGAAGAGGCCGGCCTGCAAGAGCATCTGCAGGCTCTCCCGGTCCTCGCTCAGCCATTGGAGGGATGCGAGTGCACGCGAGCGCAGCAATGCGCCCATCGGCGTCAACGCCGCCTCGTCGCTCAGCATCGCACGAAAGCCATCGAGCCACCCGACGGGCGCCGTCATGGGCACCGTCGTGGTGCCGCTCAGGTGCTTGCGAAGGAGGGAGGGCGGCAGCGCGACGTACCTGATGAGGGAGGCAATCAATGGTCATTGGAGGCCATCAGAGGCCATCAGAGGTCATCAGAGGCCATTAGGGGCCATCAGAGGCCATCCGAGGCCATCAGAGGTCATTCGGGCGGCAGCGCGACGTACCCTCTCGCGACCACACGCTCTGCGGGCACAACTAGAGGCGTGCGCCACCCCCTGGCCGCGCCGTCGAGCACGACCGAGTACTCGAGCGCGCTGCAACCGCCGCTCAGGACGACGCCCGCGGAGGTGGAGGCGCCGCGCCCCTCGCCGCCGCTGAGCACGAGGACTCGTGCGCCTGGGCACACGCACCATGTATGGCCGCCCAGCACGCAGAAGGCGCTGATCGCGGCGAAGCAGCGTGCGTCGGGAGGTGCGTCGGCGGAGCGCTTGATGAGCAAAGGGCACGCGGCGATGCCCGCGTGCAACGCGTCGAGCACCATCGGCCTCCACGCCTGCACGTGTGGTGAGTGGCGAGGCAATCAGTGTGGTGAGTGACGAGGCAATCAGTGTGGTGAGTGACGAGGCAATCAGGACGCAGTCAAGAGGCAATTAAGAGGCAATCAAGAGGCACTCAGGACGCACTCAAAAGAGGCAATCAAGAGGCAATTAAGAGGCAATCAAGAGGCCATCAGGACGCAATCAAGAGGCACTCAAGAAACAATGAGCGATACTCGCCTCGGCGAGCAGCAGCCGGCGAAGGAGCTCAATTAAGACGCAATCAAGAGGCAATCAAGAGGCAATGAGCGACACTCGCCTCGGCGAGCAGCAGCCGTCGGAGGAGCGAGAGCGCCCCATCGACGATCGGGTGCCAGCTGGTCGCGGGCCGCCAGACGGCACCCGCGGCGAGATGATGACCGACGCCAAAGAGCTCCTTGCCTACGACCGCGAACACGAAGGGCACGAACGCTTCGCCTTCGCTGCAGAGGTGGAAGGGCTCGGACCGGTTGGCAATGGCGCTGGGTCGCGGGACGAGCTGCATCGTGTCGGCGGGCGCGATGAGGGGCAAGACCTGCGCGCAGAGCCGAGGGGTTGGGTTGGGTGGTGGTGGGGGGGGGAGTGGGGGGATGGTGGGGGGGTGGGGGGGAGTCCGCGTCAGGATCGGGTGTGGGAGATGGCGAGAACGTCAAGGTTCGTCAAGGTTCGTCAGGGTTGAGGTGAGCGTCAGGATCGGGTGTGTGAGATGGCGAGAACGTCAAGGTTCGTCAAGGTTCGTCAGGGTTCGTCAGATTGAGGTGGGCGTCAGGGGGGTATGGGCGATGAGCAGCAGCACAGCCTAGGCTACCTTGGCCAGCAGCCGCATCGAGAGGCGCATACAGCGCGGCGAGGCGTAATGCCACATGGCGAGCAGCACGCGCAGCCAACGCGTCGTCGTGAGCGCGAGCGCGAGGTCGCCATTCTCGGCACAAGCGTGCACCAACAGCCCGAGCGTCGAGAGCATGCCCTGCTCCGCCTCGAGCCGCGCATGAGCCTCGCCCATCGCACCCACGCTCATGCCGCCCGAGTCCACTTTGGCGATCTCGCCCTTGGAGATCAGCTCCTCCGCAACAGCAGCCGCCTCGAGCGACCTCATCGCCGCCTCGTTCGAGAGATGGCGGGGCTCACGCAGGTCGGGCGCTCCGAACGCCGTGCCGGGCGCGCCTTCGGACGACGCGACCATGTCCTCCAAGCGCAACGCAGCGCCCTGAAGCCGCGTGACCAACGAGTCGCAGAGCTCGTCGAGCAGCGCCCACCACGGCGCCCTCGCGCCCGTCTCGTCACTTTGTCCCTCGAGGCGGTTCACACCGCCCCCGAAGCTGTTCACACCGCCCCCACAGCTCGACGCGAGGCTCAGGCTCACCAAGCTCTCCTGTCGCCTCATGCCCCGGGGCGCCGTGGTGGGCGCATCTCCCCCCGGAGATGCCGGCGTGACGCCGCTCGTACCGGTCACACCTGCGGCGCCCGCCACGGCGCTGGACGCGCCGGCAGCCGCCGCGCCGGGCGTGAGGGCGACGGGCGCCGTGGCGGGCGGCTGCAGGCACATCGATGCGAGGCACGTCCATAGGAGTCGGCAGCAATGGGCCTCGCGGTCGACGCCCCGGCCGTTGAGGCGTAGTCGGCGCATGAGCCGTGAGGTGCACAGCAGCTCACGATCAGGTGTGAACACGGGCATGTGGAGCAACTGCAAGCCGAGCAGCAGACAGGGGTGGGGTGAGGGTGAGGGTGAGGGCGACCAGGACGCAATCAAGACAGAATCAAGACATAATCAAGACGGCATCAGGACATAATCAAGACATAATCAAGACGCGATCAGGACGCGATCAGCGTACCTGCAATGCGAGCAGCCGACAGGTGCGTTCTGACGAAGCGCGAGTGCTCGGCACGGCGCGCGGCGAGGCCGGCGACAGCCCCTCCGAGGCTTCCAAATATGGAAGAGGGGGTGTCGGTGGCTGCACGGCGCCGCCCGAGACGGCGCCGCCCAAGAGGACGCGTGCCTCGTCGGGCGTCGCGTCGTCGGGCTCGATGAGGGTGGTGAGGCCGTCCAGGAGGCAGGCAAACGCGGCGCGCAGGTGCGCCGTCGGCAGCACGCCGCATGCCTCGACGTGCGTCAGAAAGTGCGGCTGCGATGGCTCGGTCGGTGCGGGCGGCTTGCGCCCGCCCTTCGACCCCCGGCAGCGCGCGTTCTTCAGGAGCTCGAGCAAGTGGCAGACGACCTGGGGCGTCGCCGCGTATACCTGCAGCAGCGCCGCACCGATCCGGAGCCAATCAGGAGATGATTGCAATCATGAAGCAATCAGGAGATGATTGCAATCAGGAGCCCATAAGGAGATGATTGCAATCCGGAGCCAATCAGGAGATGATTGCAATCAATCAGGAGACCATCAGGAGATGATTGCAATCCGGAGCCAATCAGGAGATGATTGCAATCAATCAGGAGACCATCAGGAGATGATTGCAATCCGGAGACAATCAGGAGATGATTGCAATCAATCAGGAGACCATCAGGAGATGATAGCAATCAATCAGGAGACCATCAGGAGGCAATGAACGACACTCGCCTGCAGCAGAGCGGCGCTAATCCGAAACCCAGCCGCCCGGGAGAAGGCCCGCTGCTGCTGCGTGATCAGGCAATTGTTGAGCTCCTGCACGTCGGGGCGCGAATGCACCCACGAGAGCGCCTCGTCGCACAGCGCCGCGCACCGCTCGGCCACCGCACTCGCCGAGCGCCGTGTCGGGCGCACGGGCGCGGCTTGAGGGGCGGACCGCAGCAGCCGATCGGCGAACATGAAGACCTGCGCGCTCTGGCCGTTGAACTGCTCGTGCTCCGAGATGGCGCGGGCGAGCGAGTCCGCAGCCCTCCAGACCTCTTCAAGGCAGAGACGCACCTGACTCAAGGAGAAGGACGAGGAGGACGTGGACGAAGAGACGCTGCCGCTGCCGCCGCCTCCGCTGCCTCCGCTGCTGCCTCCGCTGCCGCCGCCGCCGCCGCCGCCGCCGCCCGCGTCGGCGGAGCTCTTGTTGAGATGCATGCCCTCTTCGAGCACCAGCTGCACGCGCGCCATCATCGCATCCGACTCAGACGCCCGATACGACGCGACTCGCCATGGAGGCGTCGTGTCGGGCGCCCCGAGCGCCGCATCGAGCGCGCGGCGCACGTCGGCCTCTCCGAGCGCCGTCGCGGCGCTCAGGATCACCTGTGCCTCGCGCACGAGGCCGGTGTGCACGAGCAGCCAGCCGACCAGCACGGCGCGCGCGCGCTCGAGCTTGGCTAGCGACGTCATGTGCGCCGGCAGCGGACGGGCTGAATTGGGACGCAGCGGCTGGGCGTCGATGCGGTTGAGCATCGTCACGTGCAGCGCGCCCGCGGCCGACGACGGCAACGGCTCGCGCCCGCGACGACGCTCGGAGGCAGCGTCGGCGCCCGCGACGGCGCCCGCATCGCGGCTCGAATCTCGCGAATCTCGCGAGATTGAGTCTGGCTCGATCTGGCTCCATCTCCCCTCCTTGAGATCGGCGAGCAGGAGCGCCGTCTCGGGCGCGACGCCGTGCTCGGCGCTCGGCGCGGCCACGTGGAGCGCCGTGCTGAGCGGCTGCCCGTGCTCGCGCCCGCCGCCGCCCGCGCCGCCCGCTGGCTCGCCACTTCGCTCGTGCTCGCTCGCTCGCTCAAGGAAGAAGCGGAGCGGGTGCTCAGCGGGCAACGGCGCCTTGGCATCCCCGCACACGAAGAGCGACGAGCCGAGCCACCGACGCTGCTCCTCATTGCTCTCCTCCGCGTCCAGCAACGGCTCGCCCGCCAAGAGGGAGCCTGCATGCCGCGCCAGCAGCGCCCCCATGGAGTGCACGAGCAGTGCTGCGGGCGAGGACGATCGCTGATGACGTGGCGGCTCCCATTGACGAACCTCGATCCGGAAGCCCCAGCGCGGCTCGGCGCTCGAGACGGCGCGCTCGAGACGGCGCCGACTGAGCTCGGCGATCTCGTGACGGAGCTCGGCGATCTCGTGCAGCTTGGTGCGCGCGAGGCTCCAGCGCTGTCGCGAGCGCCGCTCGGCCGACGAGGGCGCCGTCATGGGCGCCAAGGACGCGACCTCACCCGACGTGACCGCGACGACGCCCGACGCCTCGGCCACGTCGGTGCCCATGACGGCGCCTGCATCGGCCGCGCCCGACGAGAGCTGTGCCTCGACCACTGGCGGCCTCGGAAGCTTCGAGTGCTCGGCTTTGGAAGTGCTCGGCTTCGGAAGCTTCGAGTGCTCGGCTTCGGAAGTGCCCCCACTCCGGACCAGTCGCATGCCTCCAGCCAGCAGCTGCGCGCCGCCCTCGCCCTCCTTCTCCATGGCTCCGCCGCCGCCGGCCGGTACCAGCGCCGCCGCCACCTCATCATCTCGGTGAGATCTCGCCGCCACCTCATCATCTCGGTGAGATCTCGCCAGCTGATGATCCTCCTCCATCGAGCGCATGAGCGCCTCGAGCACCTCATCTTCGTCATCGCCACCCCGCCCAACGGCCGCCGCCCCAACGGCCGCTGCCCCAACGGCCGCCGACCCAACAACCGCCGCCCCAACGGTCGCCGCCCCAACGGCCGCCGCCCCAACGGCCGCCGCCTCAACGGCCGCCACCCCAACGGCCGCCGCCGACGGGCTCTGCACGGGCGACTTTGGTCCCAAATTAGGATCGAGTCGCTCGCCGCTCGTCATGACCAAATTAGGATCGAATCGCTCGCCGCTCGTCATGAGGCAGATGGTGCACTCGTTGCCGGGCAGGATGAGGGGCTTGCGCGGCCAGTGCGACGACGAGCCCGCGTACTCGAGCACGCGTCCCGTGCCCGCGGCGACTGCCTTGCGTGCCTCGGTCAGCAGCAGCCGCGCCGCCGCCCCCACATCCTGCACGCCAGAGGCGGCGCCCGAGGCGGCGCCCGAGGCGGCGCCCGAGGCGGCGCTCGCGACGGCGCCCGCGGAGGACGAGGAGCGCTCGGCACAGCGCTCGATCACGCCCGCGAGCAGCTCCGCAGCGACGCGAGGATCTCCCAACGGGCGCAGCTTGAGGCGCGCGGCGCACAGGATGAGGGAAAGATCGTCCGTGGCCGAGTACGCGGCCAGGAAGGAGGCGTACGCTTGCCCATAATGGCCTTGGAACTCCTCCCGCCGCGCCTGATGCTCCAAATTAGGCAGCTCCTTGCCCCGAGCAGCGCCGTCGCGAGCACCGGTGGCGAACGCGGCGAGCTCGGAGTCGAAGGACCAGCCGTTGGGCAGCTGCGGCGCGGGCAGCTCGATGCGCAGCACGTCCGCCGGGTGCGTCGCACACCTGATGAGGGAGGTCATCAGAGGTCATCAGCGGTCATCAGCAGTCATTAGAGGTCATCAGAAGTCATTAGGGTGCGTCCCACACCTGATGAGGGAGGTCATCATTAGAGGCCATCAGAGGTCATTAGAGGCCATCAGAGGTCATTAGGGTCGTCGCACACCGAGGGTCGAATGTGAGGCATAGGTTGGTCGCGCCTTCGAGGCAGATGTGCTGCAGCATTGGCGCTGGCTCGGCTGGCAGTGGATGCTCGGATTCGATCAGAGCCACGTGCTGCGGGGGGTCGGCGCCCGGTACGACGCCGCTGCGGCCAGCCGCACACGAGGCATCCTTCGGCGTGCCCAGGACGGCGCCGCCCCCACCGGGCGCCGTCGCGAGCGCCGTCGCGAGCGCCGCCTGCTTAGGTGGGTGCTTCTCCTCGAGCGCCGTCGTGAGCGCGTGCCCGTGCGCCGAGAGGGCGAGCAGCGGCGGGCACGTGGCCGCGGCATACAGGGGCGCGCAGAGCTTCTTGGCCCATTCGATGTGCATCAAGGGCATCTGATAGAGCGCATCGAGCGCGTATGGCAGGGCGCGCGCCAGAAAGGTCCGGTCGAGCGCCGCCTCAGAGAGCGTCGTCCCGGGCGCCGCCTCGGAGAGCGTCGTCCCGGGCGCTACTGCAGTGGTGGTGGCGCCCAGCACGGCGCTCGCCGCCTCGAGCATGCCGACGGTGAGTTGGAGCAGCGCACCTGATGAGGGAGGTCATCAGCGGTCGTCAGAGGTCATCAGCGGTCGTCAGCGGTCATCAGGGTCATCAGAGGTCATCAGAGGTCATCCGAGGTCATCAGAGGTCATCCGAGGTCATCAGAGGTCATCCGAGGCTATCCGAGGTCATCAGAGGTCATCAGACGAGCTGGAGCAGCGCACGCGAGGCGTTGGGTATGTCGTGATGAAGCCGATCATCGAGCGACGCCCTTCCACAGAGCTCTTCCACAGCGGCGCATGCCCATATTAGGATCGAGTCGCCCCCAAACGGCGCCGTCTCGAGCGCGAGCAGCGCCGCGGCATGCGCCCGGAGGGCGCGCACGAGTAACGGCAGTGAATTCCCCACAGCCGCCGCCGCCGGGGAGAGGTTCCCCACAGCCGGGGAGAGGGGAGCGTTGCCTGATACCGGTACGCTCCGAGTCCCCCCGCTCTCGTGGCTGCCCATGACGGCGCTCGGCGTGCCGGCGTCGCCGGCGGCGGCGGCGGCGGCGGCGGCGGCGGTGGCGAGCGTGGCCGCGTGCAGCATCGGCACGATCAGAGCGTCGGGCGCTTGGCCAGTGGGCGCATGCATCCCAACTGGCGGCGGGCAGTGCTCGACTATTTTAGGCTGGGGAGGTGAGCAGTAGAAGCCAACCTTCCTCTTCACAGCAGGCGCGTCGGCGGCGCCGCTGCTGTGAACACTCGCGGCTGGAGGAGAGGGGGCGGGCACTGGGATCGGCATGAGGGCGTGGGAGGTGCCCGGAGAGTAGGCGAAGAGGCGAAGGAGCCCGGAAGCGAGCAGCGCCACCGGCAGCGTGGGGCGGGTGGCGGGGGGGAGTGCGTCGAGGACGACGAGGCAAGCCCGGCTCAAATGCGCTCGCTCGTCGGGGTAGGCGAACCAAAGACGTTCGCCAGCGAGTAGTACCGCAATCGCTTCCGACTGGAGATGGACTCCTAATCGAGCCGAGGCAACGCCCGGGACGGCGCCCGGGACGGCGGCGCCCGGCGTTGGCGCACAGATGAGCTCGAGGAGGAGCTCGCGCACCTGATGAGGGAGGCCATCAGTGGTCATCAGAGGCCATCAGAGGTCATCAGAGGCCATCAGAGGCCATCAGCGGCCATCAGAGGTCATCAGCGGCCATCAGAGGTCATTAGCAGCACACCCGAAAGAAGAGTGGTGGCTCCGCCGACTTGGTCTGCAGGCCGAGCTCCGTCAGAGCGCCGATGTCGAGCGAGGCGCGGCGCAGCCCAAGCAGATGCACGTAGAGCAGCCGGAGCGCGCACAGGGCTGCCTGAGTGCGGCTGCACAGATATGCGTCGCCGCCGAGCTTGCTGTGGACGCCAACGGCCACCGCGGCTTGTTGTGAACGCCCAGGGCCAGTGTGAACACCGCCCATGTGAACAGCAGCGCCGGCCGTTAGGGCCTCGATGAGCCGCGGCTGTGGGAAACCAGCCGAATCGGCCCGAGGGTCGAGCGAGGCGGAGCTGGGAGGTGTGAACGGAGGTGTGAACGCCGACGGCTCCCTGCCGATCCCAAAAAGCGCCAGTCCCAGAAAGCGCTCACGGGACGTGGACGCGTTGGCAGCTCCGAGCGCGCCTTCGGCGCCGGCACCGACCGAGCCTACTACTCCGGCGGCGCCCGGTAGAGGGATGGCGCTCGCTTTTCCTCCGAGGAGCTCCTCGACGAGGGCGAAGAGCTGCGCGAGCACGCGAGGAACGCCCTCGTGGTCAGCATGCAATGAGGGAGGGCCATCAGCATGCAATCAATGAGGAACGCCCTCGTGGTCAGCATGCAATGAGGGAGGGCCATCAGCATGCAATCGATGAGGGCCATCAGCATGCGGCCAGCATGCAATCAGTGGCCATCAGCATGCAATCAGTGGCCATCAGCATACAAATCAGCATACAAATCAGCACGCAATCAGTGGCCTTCACACCTGCGCGAGAGCTCGCGGCGAGCACTCGAGGCAGCAAAAGCCCCCGAGCCCTCGGACGAGGTCCGGGTGGGGGGGTTGGCCTGCGGCCGTCATGTTCGTGTCCGAGATGGCGGCCAACCGTTCCGAGAGCGACGGCAGGCTTGATAAGCTTCGGAGGCTCGCGCGCTCGGTACGGCGCGTGGCTGCGGACGAGGCGAGCCCTTCGGGCTGTGAACGTCCATCGGGCTGTGAACGTTCATCGGGCGCGCCCGTCGGCATCGCGAGTGCTGCTGCCAAGGATCCAGTCATCGACGGCATCGACAGCCGCGGCTCAGCGCCGTGCCGAGCGCCTTGGCCAGCGCGAGTGCTGCTGCCAAGGATCCAGTCTTCCAGACTGGTCGCTTGGTACGCCGCCGCGGCGAGGAAGCACGCGCCCGCACAGGCGGGCGTGAGCTCGGGGGAAATCTCGGCGTTCCTCGACGCGTCCGCCTTCGATTGGCGACGGCTCGATGGGGCTGTGGGGAATGCATCGAGGAGCGGCGGCGGCGGCAGGCCGAGCGCTAGAAGCCAAGCCTCTAGACTTACCTGTGGGGAGCGGGCGCCGTGGTGAGCGCTTGCATGCGCGAGGAGTCGGAGACGGCGACTCGAGAGCCACCCAAATTTGGACTCGAGAGCCTTGCTCACCATCTCGGGCCGCGAGCTCGCGGGGATCTGGACCGAGCGCGACTGCATGTCGATGGCGTACGCGTGGCATAGGCGTGCGAACCTGTGGCCAATAGCCGTGAGGGAGGCCATCCGAGGTCATCCGAGGTCATCCGAGGTCATCCGAGGTCATCAGTGGACGTACCTAAGGCCCATCAGAGGTCATCAGCGGTCATCCGAGGCCATCAGTGGACATACCTATGGCCCATCCCCGGTGCAGCGGCCGGCGCCGAGCAAGCGCCTTCGGGAGCCCCTGCAGCGGTAGGCGGCGGCGGCTGTGGGATATTCGGACGGAGCAGCGCACGGGCGCCCGTGAAGAGTGGGCTGAGTGCGCCCGTCGCTTCGGCGAGGGCGATGACGGATTGGGCAGCCATCCACCACACCTGATGAGGGAGGCAATCAGAGAGGCCATCAGAGAGGCCATCAGAAGCCTTCAGAAGCCATCAGAAGCCATCAGAAGCCATTAGAGGGCGAGGCAATCAGAGGTCATCAGAGGTCATTAGAGGCCACCATACCTCCGAATGAAGCCCCTGAGAGGCTCGCTCCCGCGCCTCGCGGCTGCTCACGTCGGTGAGCAATGCATGCAGCGCGATCTCGAGGCTCGAGCTCAGCGGCTCGGGCGCTTGGGTGAGCGGGTGCAGCGAGGTCGAGAGCGGACCGCCGTTCGCCAACGCGATGCCCCGAAGGGCGCCCGGTGGCAGCAGATCGAGCCGGTTGTGTAGCCGCCAAATGTGCCGACGCTTTGGCCCAAAGAAGCCTGCATGCAATGAGGGAGGCACACAGAGCCGCAGTCAGAGCCGCAATCAGAAGCCTGCAGCAGGTCGGAGGGGACTCGTCTCTCATCAAGAGTCGTCAGCGCTCATCAGCGCTCATCAGCGCTCATCAGCGCTCATCAGAGCTCATCAGAGCTCATCAGAGCTCATCAGAGCTCATCAGAGCTCATCAGAACTCATCCGAGCCACTCAAGGCCGCGCACCCGACGTGTACAGTCCCATCGGATCAGTGGGCACCGAGCTCGAGTGCCTCAGTAGTGAGTCCAGCACGTGTCGGTCGGGAGCGGCCGGGGTGGGTGGGGCGTGGTGCTGCACAAAGGTGGCGTACGCGAGGGCGACGAGGGGCGCGGGCGCGACGCCGCGCCCGAAGAGGCGCTCCAGGCATGCGAGCTGGATGTGCTGCTGCAACTGTAACCGACGCTCGCGCAGCCCACCTGGCGCATAGCCCTCAAGCTGACCGTGGAGTGAGTGGCGCAGGGCGCGGTTGAGCGCCGCGCGGTAGTCGGCGGGCCCGACGTGCTGCTCGCTGAGCACGCCCGAGGACAGCAGCAGGAACTCGTTCAGCGGATCCTCACCGGCCTCGTCCACAGCCTCGATGACTGCATCAGCACTCGTGCGCGGGTCAGCGAGCTGTGTCGTGCGCGTGAAGTGGTCTATGTAAAAGATGCGGCGCGAGCCGCCCTTGGCGGGCGGCTCGACGCGCTGCTCCCAGCCGATGGGCAGTGTGTGCGACGCGAGCATCTGCGACGCCACCCCTGCAGGGAGCAGGCGCTGCGGCGCTCGCTCGGCGTGAAAGTGGCCGTCGGGCAGCAGCCGGCTGAGCCGTTGGTAGCGCTCGCGTTCTCCGGGTTCAGCCTCCGGCGGCACTCCGGCGAAGAGGGCGCGCGTGCCGGTGGGCAGCATGCAACCTAGGTCGCCTACTGCGGTGCGCACTGGGTCACAGGAGGGGAGACGCCTCGACGGCCTCGCCGCTCGGATGTCGATGGAAGGAAGAAAAAACTTCTGAAGAAGGCACAGCGTTGCACCGAGCACTTCCTTGTCCAGACTGAGAGTTCTGAGTAGGCGCATGTTCAGGCTGAAACTCTCTAACTTAAATAAACGCGCAAAACTCTCTGAACCTCTCTGTTCTATACGTTCTTCTTCTCGCTCTCGGCAGCCGCGGTGGCGGCGGCGGCGGCGGCGAGGGCGGCGTCGGGCTGAGCATCGGGCTGGACGTGACCAACGATTGACCGAGGCCGAGCACTCTTTGGGGGGACCTTGCCAACTGCAGCTACGGCTTTCTTGGCAGCGGCGACGGCCTTCTTGGCGCTGGCATTCCCAGATGGCCCTGATCGAAGGTGCGGCATAAGTCGGCGTGCCTTCGCCCCTCGGTACGTCGACTGCAGCGCCACCACAGCATCGCGCCGCTTGAGCGCCATGAGCAGCTCCTCGTATTCGATCTTGCCGTTCTTGTCAACGTCAATCTCGTCGAAGACTGCATCAAACGCTTCCTTGTTGTCGCCATTTAGGCCAATGAGCGGCAGCGTGACCATAAGTTCCTCCCTAGTGATGCACCCGCTGTGGTCACGGTCCATGGCCCGGAAGAGGGCCAGAATGTTAGACGAGTTTTCCCGGAGCGCCTTCTTGATGTCGCTGACCATCATCATCGTTTTCGTGTCTGCAGCTTTTAAGACCTTCTTCTCCTTCTCCTCCGGAGTAGGAGGAGCCTGCCACAGGATGCCCCTCTCCTTCTTCTCGGCCTGGCGGCGGACGCGTTCCTCCTGGGGTACCCCCTCCTCCTCCTCCTCCTCCTCCACCGCCGCCGCCGCCGCCACTGCCACCTCCTGCCCTTTCACCTTCTGAATTGCCACCTTCTGGGCCGCCACCTTTTGGCCCGCCACCTTCTGGACACCTGCGCTCTCCTGGACTTTGGCCGGCTTCTTCCGGCGGTCGGCCACCTCCTTCTTTGCCCACACCACTAGCGTGTCCAGCCACATCCGTCGAGCGCGCCGGCGCCGCCACCATCGCTGGATCTGCACCGCGGCCTGTTCCCGACGCAATCTCTCTCTCTCTCTCTGTCGCATGATTTCGAGCAGCCGCCATTTGCGGCAGTATCGCCACCGAATCTGGATGGTCCTCACATTCCAGTTGCGGCGCTTTTCCTCCCACGGATACGCGTACGTCCGGTGCGGAAGCGGTAAATTGGATCGGAGCCGCGGCCCAAGCGCAATCTCGAGCTCCTCGGCGTCGAGGAAGCCGCTGCTATCCAGGTCGAGCGAGTCGAAGACGGCGTCCGCAACCTTGCCGCACTTGCGCGAATCGTAACCAAGAAGCGGCAGCACGGCTCGGAACTCGCTTCGGCTGAGCTTTCCATCGCCGTTGCGATCCAGCAATCTCAGCAAGGCGACTGCCCGAGCGGAGCCGCGCGCGAGGGCAGCGGTGAGCTCGGCGACGTTGCATTCCTTCTTCAAGGCCCCGTTGGCGTTGCCCACGCGGCTTGCGGGGTCCCTGCGTGCGCTCGAGCGCAGTGCAATCCGATTCCGCGAGTGCAGCTCAATCGCTCCCGCGGCCCCCGGGCGAAGCTTGGCGATCTCTGGGCCGTCCACGCGCCGCAGCGCCTCGTACAGCTCCCGGTACTCGATCTTGCCACTGCCGTCTGTGTCGAAAGAATTGAAGAGCGCTAGCATCGTTGCCTCGTCCAGCGGGAGGCCAACGTGCGCAGCCCACGCCTCACCAAACACGATGGGGATGACGCTCACAAACTCTCGACGAGACACGCACCCGTCGGCGTTGGAGTCGATGCTCCTGAAGACGTCGATGATACGATCCAGCCTTCCGTGCATCGCCTCCTTGAACGCCTGAACGGCCTGTTGCACAAATCCGTCCACGGCGTGCGTCTCGTACTGGGCACCATGGCGAGCGAGAGCCTTCGCTGATCGTTGGCCAGGTTGTTGCCCGAGGCGCGGGGCACCCGATATCGTAGCGTCGTCGTCTCCAAGCTCGCCCACGGATGTCAAAAAGAATGCCGAGCTCCCGGCCGCTGCCGCTTTCTCCTTGCGCGTGAGCTTGTCCTCGGCGTACACAAAATAGCTCTCGAGGTCGCTGAAGTTGTGGTTGAGCAGCGCCTTGGCGCGCCGGAATGCCAGATCAATGGGGTTGGACGACTGCTGCTGCTCGCGCAGCTTGGTCCGCGCCTTCACTCCTCTGTGGCGCGCCTGCAACAGCGTTGCGGCTCGCTCCTGCTCTTGGGCCTCTTTGCGTCGTCTCTGCTCGGCCTGTTGCTGCCGCTTTGCGTCGCGCCGCTCTTGCTGCCGCTCTTGCTGCTCGAGCCGCTGCTCTTGCTGACGCCTCCTCTCGCCCTGAGCCTCGAGCTTGAGGTACTCTGCATACGACAGGCGCTCCTTGATCGGCTGCCGATTGGGCGCACGCCGCTTCTCGTCGGCGACCAGGGCGGGAAAGCGAATCTGGTGGTTCTCGTTGCGGTTCTGCCCGCTGCTGTCGCCGCTGCTCCCGCTGCCTGCAGGAGGAGATTCAAGTAGCGGCAGCGGCACAGGGGTATGCTGCTGCGGCTGAGGCTTGCGCGGATGCCGTGCAAATGTGTCATCGTGGAGATGCTGCTGCTGCTTGTGCGCACGGGGCGACGGCATGCCATCTACGAGCCGCTTGTCGATTGTGGGACGCGTTGGCGCGGGAGCGGGCGCTGTTGGAGCCGAGACCATCGCGTCCTTTGCTATCCTCCGCTTCACGCCCTCCTCGGAGAGCAGCAGCTTGCGAAGCATTGGCGAGGAAACGTGATCGAGCACGAATTTGGGGGGCGGCATCGGAAGCACGGACGCGGACATCGTGCGGAGGGCCGAGGGCAGGCGCCCTGCAGATGCCCACGTCTGCGGCCGAGCCCGGGCTGACGAGCAGCACCGCACGCGCCGGCCGGCTGCAGCGCCGCAGGCTGGGGGGAGCTGGTGAGAGGAGCGGCGCGTCTGTTATGGTTGTGGTTTCATTGTTCAAAGTGTAAGATACCGGTAAAAAGACACCGGGGGAGCCGATACATCGGGTGAGCCGGGGTCGTGTAGAAAACTTACCTTACGAAGATCTTACGAACCTAAGACAAGGGGCTGGCCCCTGAGTGTTGCTGGCCCCTGTTGCTGGCGCAGGCTGGCCGCGCCGCCTGGCAGGTCGCGCGTGCTGGCGAGGGGCTTCATGGGCGCGAGCGCCTTGTCGAGGACGCCATTCGTGGCCATCACCTCCCAGACCCACACGTCCAATGGGTTGAGCGGCGGGCTCTGCGTCCTCCATCCGGCGAGCAGCTTCTGCATGAGCGGCGCGCGGTAGAGCCACGCAAACGCGTGGAAGGTGGGCCCGACCCGCCGCCAGCCGAAATCTCCGAAATCTCCGATGGCCTTGGGCCGGCGCGCCCACGACGGCGCCCGCGCGCCCAGCAGGCTTGGGATGTGCTCGGGTTCGCAGAGCTCATAAAAGGGCTCGAGGCCATGTGGGGAAAGGCAGAGGAGTTGCCACTCGCTGTCCGCCTCGGTTGCGGACGCGACGAGCTCGGGCACGAGTGCAAGCAATTGGAGCGCTCCGCCTGCCAAATCGGGGACTACGGCCGCATCGTCCTCGAGGATTAAAGTCCACTCCCAGCCCGCCTCGAGTGCGTGCTGCCAGCACTCGACATTGGAGAGCACGATGCCGACCTCGCCCGGCGTGAGTCGCCGGCGAGCCCATGCGTCGATTGCATGCAGCTCGTCGAGCGGCAACCCGCCCCCAAGGACGGCTGGCTGCAGCCGCAGCGAGGGCGGCGGAAAGGGCCACAGATGCGCTCGAGACGGCGCGAGGATGAGCTGCGCGCCTCCTTTGCCGAGCGGCATGGCGTGGTGCACTGCCGTGTGGGTGCTCAGGCAGAGGAGGCCTAGGCCTTCACACAGCCGCCTCTCTGCGGGATCGAGGTCCTCTGCCCCGCGCTGCCAAATGGTCAGAGCGAGGCCGCGAGCGTATTTGCGCTGCGCCGGCGAGAGCCAGCCGAAGACCTCGGGGAAAGGTTTGGACTGGAGGGCCCTAGGCAGGTTGGGACCGAAGATGCGCTCCTCGTCGCGCGGCGGGAAGACACCCGCGTCGCGTCCCTCGCGCACCTGATGAGGGAGCCAATCAGAGGTGATCAGAGGCACTCAGAGGCAGCGGTCATCTCATCAGAGGTCCTCAGAGGTCCTCAGAGGTCCTCAGAGACCATCAGAGGTCATCAGAGGTCTCCTCGAAGGTCCTCAGAGGTCCTCAGAGGTCATCAAGGGAGATCAATGGAGATCGCACCTCCGCCTGCTTGAGGCGCGGTTGGGCCGCCGACCAGATCGATCCGAATAAGAGCTGCTCTTCATGCCCTAAATTGGTCCAGCCTCGCGCCGCCACACGCTCGAGGAGCGCCTCGGCGCGATCTCGGCTCGTCTCGGCGCGATCTCGGCTCATCTCGGCGCGATCTCGGCTCATCTCGGCGCGATCTCGGCTCATCTCGGCGCGATCTCGGCTCTTCCTCATCTCCTCAGTCAGCGCCGGCGGTGGCGGCTCTGCGGCCGGTGGCAGCAGCTTGCGAAGCAGTGCGAGCTTCTGAGCATACGTGAGCGCCTCTTGCCGTAGGAGCTGCTGATGGTTGATTGCGGTGCCCATCATCCCCTCGCGGCTCTCCCGCTCAGCCGCCTGGAGCCATCGGAGACCATCAGAGACCATCAGAGGCCATCAGAGACCATCAGAGACAATCAGAGACCATCAGAGACCATCAGAGACCATCAGGGACCATCAGAGACCATCAGTTGCACTCGGTCGCACTCAGTGGCACTCAGTGGCAATCAGTGGCAATCAGTGGCAATCAGTGGCAATCAGTGGCAATCAGTGGCA
>ERZ761574.429-NODE-429-length-29292-cov-78.115675_pt1 | contig 29292 bp, 21 predicted proteins | sample MGYA00374950_ERZ761574 | MGnify/ENA primary metagenome ERZ761574 (study PRJEB28895, sample SAMN07631631) | mixed culture metagenome | isolation source: Freshwater growth medium | place: USA: Seattle, Washington | collected 2016-10-03 ... | reverse complement strand
GTCGTGGCCCTGCTGAGCGAGCCCAGGTACGCGATGAAGACCGAACGACGGAAGCGAACTCGAACGCAGCGGCCGCGCCACAGACAGCGCCCCGACGCACGCTCAGGCGCGCGCTCAGGCGCACTCTGGCGCACTCAGGCAGCACTCACAGGCAGCACTCAGGCAGCAATCAGGCAGCACTCACGAGCAATCACGAGCAATCAGTAGCACTCGGTCGACCCACGCCGTCGCCCCACGCCGTCGCCCTCGGAGAGGGCGCTGCTGCCACCACTGCCACTGACTGCCTTGCCAGCTTCACGATCACCCTTCGCAAGCCCTCGCGCTTCCTGATTGCATGCGATGGCGCGCCGTGCTGGGCGCCACTGCACAGCGCCAACTGCGTGCGTTCCCCGTGCGCTTCGAAACAGGGATTGGAAGGCGGAGGCGTGCTGGAAGGCGGCGGCCAACAAGGCGAAGGCGGCCTTCGCAAGGTATGGCTCGGGGCTCGGGGTTTTCTCGCATTTCCCTCCCTCCTAACCCCTGTGATGGCCTTCTGTTCCTTCCTAAGTTGACTCCCTCCCGTGACTCATCTCGGATGGGCTGCCCCCGCTCCCTCATCCCATCCATCTCGCGCATGCAAGTGATCACCACGGCGTCTGTCTCCCTCCTCCCCTCCCCCTCTCGCTCCCATCCCTGAGGGCCACTCTAAGTGCTGTGTATCCATCCCTCTCGCGCAGGCTCGGCTTCGGCCTCGCCATTCTCTATCTCTTACATATGGCTCGCATCGCCGTGGCCCCGCCTGAGGTATCCGCCACTGCGGCATTGTACCAGGAAAGAGGGGGAGGCACGGCCCCTCGGAGCCCTCCTTTTCCTCCGTTTCCTCCGCCGCCATCACATCCGCCACCACCACCGCCATCCCCATCGCCTCCGCCATCCCCATCGCCTCCTCCTCCAACAAGGCCAATCCCATTGCCTCCTCCACCGCCTTGGCCTCCCCCACCGCGGCCATCTCCACCTTCGCCTCCACATGCACCATCACTATTCGCGCTCTTCGTCTCCGATGACGCTGGCCTTGTTTCGGAGCAGCTAGAGGATGCGCTGCTGGTCCTCATGGTGCTGCTTGCGGTGTGCTTTTGCTGCGTGTCCTTTGCGCTCAGCTCCTCTCATGAGGTCGAGGCAACGCCGCGCAACGACCTCCCCAAGCCGGCCGTCCTCCCCGAGCCGCGCAACGGCCTCCGCGGCTACGCGCCGCTCGAAGAGAAACATGTGATACAGGTGGAGGAGGACGGCTTCGCCCTACGGGCTCTTCTGCCGGATGCCGATGCACTCTTGCTACAATCGCTCGAGGCGCTGCTCCAGACAGAGCACCCAGAGTGGCTCGGAAAGGGCCAGGACGTGAAGAAAAAGTACGGCGAGTACGACTCGCTCAAGCTCGCGTGTGCGTGGAAGGTCGACCATCCAAGCAACCTGAAAAAGTACACGACCGGCGTGGAGCGCGTGCAGGAAGAGCTCAAGCGGCTCCAGAAGAAGGGCAAGAATGTCTCTTATGTGCCCGGCCTGCCCGTGAAGACGGATCGTGCGCGCGGCTTCACCCTCTCGCAGGCTTGCAATGAGGTCATCCTCTTGCATGGTGTCAACCCAGATCGGCTTCTAGACCTGCTGTCCACGGGCCTGAACGAGCACTTCTCAGGCACCGGCGCGGGCACCGCCTTCGGCGACGGCGTCTACCTAGCGGAGGACGCTGGCAAGACGGATCAGTACGTCGGCCCCGACAGCGCGTACGACCCAAGCAGTGAGCTGCACAAGTGGCTGTACAGCGAAACCGTGCCCCACCCGGAAGACGTCCTCTACGTTCTCGTGGTGCGCGCGGCCCTCGGCTTCCCCGTGCGCACGCAGCGTACGCTGGACAATTCGAAAAAGGCAAAGACACATGACCTTCGAGCCGGACGGGTCAAATCGATGGACGATGGTGCGCGCATCTTCCCCGTCAACTGCCGTGAGCTCTCGGCGGTGCCGGGGGTCATGCCACCAATCTTTCACCATTCGCTGATTGCCGAGCTGGGCAAGGATCTCATGCGCTACCGCGAGTTTGTTCTCTTCAACAGCAACTACGTGCACATCGACTACGTCATCGCATACCACCGCTACAATGGCGGCCAGAAGCTGCGTATGACTGACAGTCCCGTATGAGGCTCACAATCAGGCATAGCAAGTTCTGGACGCCGGCCAGCTTACGCGTGCTGGCGAGGAAGCCGGGAGCCGGGCATGCGGTCCATGGAGCCAGGGGGGGTACGGGGGGGGGCGTCTCGCGGTCGTCGCGTGTACGAGTGAATCGAATTTATCCAAAACGGAGCCGAGCTACCCTGATCCCTGTTAGTGTTACGCATAACCGCATAACGGCATAAGCGTCTTCGTCAACACGTACTTCTCGCCGTACCGTACGTCCGCTCCCGGGCGCCCTGAGCACAGGAGAGGGATTGCACCCTCACGGTCGGGTCTCCGCACCCGGCACCGTCAGGGGCGGCGGGGGTGTCGGGTGAGTCTGTATTTTAATCCGTGTAATCTACGTGTAATCCGGCCCGTCCGCCGTCGCGCGCGTCGGCTGCTGCGCTGCTCTTGCGGCCCGTCTCGCGAACTCGCCTGTGGCGGCGCTCGCCGGGGGTCGCGACTGCGCACCACGGCGTCGGCGCCCCCCGCGGGCAGCCGGGGCGTGGGGGCGTCCGGCTTGCGTCCAGGGCGCTCCGCGCGGCCGCGGGCGGGCGCGCTGGGCGCGCTGGTCTTGCGTCTTTCCCGAACTTGCCTGACGCCTCCAAATAAAAGTTAAGTACTTAACGCGGTTAGAAATTCCTATGAGAGGGAAGAGGGAGGTGACAAACGACTAAGGCTACCCAACGGGCTACTCTCAGGTCACTCACTGGCCACATTAACAGGACCGCCGCCCCCCCCCCGCAGCTGGAGCTATGTCTTGCGCGTTCGGAGTAACCTCGGTAAGCCGCGCTCGCGCTTACCGTTTCAAGAGTCGACGAAACCAGAGCCACCGTAGATCAGAATCATCCGCCCTTTCGATGGAGTCAGCCCAGCGTCTCTCGCCTCAGTCAATCAATCGCCCTCACCCTTCGCCGCACCTGTGTTGCATGATAGGGGGTACGGGTACATATCATGCTGTGATAGATTGTAACCGGGCATGACAGGCGTCCGCCACGGTCCACACGCCAGCCAGGCGAGGTGGTTGCACGGTCGTCGGTCCGTACCGTGTCCGTGGGGACTACAGGTCCTGCCCGGGGTCGCATACGGTGAGGCCCGGCCACGCGCGAGACGTCAACGGCTGACGAAACTCGGTTTCGTCTAGGTTTCGTCAATGACGAAACTCGCGCGGCGGCCCAACCCACCGTCATCAGGAGGTATTCATGCTAATCAAGAACTATGAACAACCGACTCTGACCATCATAAGACGTCTCGCCTCTCCCGTCTCGCGTCGGTCGGTGCGAGGTGTGTCCTCTTGGGTACATGTAGAGCCTCATCGACTTTCCTGACATACTACTCGTTCGCAAATCGGCATTCAGTCACCGCACAAAACCACTAAATCGCCTCGGTCTATTATCGCTGGAGGTACGCACATCCCCAGTTGCTCTGCCGGGACTGCTCTCGTCCGTCTCGAACTCGATCTGCGGCGCAAGGGAAGCCCAACAGACCGACTCATACTTACGCGTGAATTGCGCGGCGCGCTCCCCACCACTGACTTGCTTGGGCTGGTCTCGGACACGCGTTTGGGTTGCCGCAGCTGCGGCTGCTCTTGTTGCTGGGCGCAGCGTCGCATTCATCTGCGCCTCGAGCCTCTCAGCGACCGAGCGCCTTGCAGGTATAGCCTTACGGGTGAGCATGTCACGCCGATATTTGACGTGGCGGCCCGAGCCAGTGCCTGATTGACGGCCAGCTCGCCAACTCGGAACCAAGCTCGTCGGAAGCTGTGCGCGCTCCTCCTCCTCCTCACTACGTGCCGCCTCTAACTCGACAAAAATCGAGCGCTGCTGCTGCGGCGCATCTGGTTGCAGCATATTGGTTGCAGGCGCCAGTGCAGCATCGGCCACACGATCGAGTGCGTCTCCAAGCCGTTGCTGGGCCCGCAGCAGGCTGCTCGGAGACGGCGCGAAGTTCGAGGCCAGCGAGAGACCGAGCCACGCTTTCAGCATCTTGGAAGCGAGGAGTGAAATTGATGTGTGAAATCATGTTCTTCTCTGAAAACATTGGGCATATGCTCGCAGAGCGGGAGATTCTCGTTTCGGAAGACCCCGAATTTCGCAAGTTTTCAGGGCGACGCTTGTGTGCGCGCGGGCCAAAACAAGCTTCAGCTCGCCTCCGTCCGCGCACGCACGGTCGTGCTGGGGTGTAGGCGCGCCGCTGCCCGGAGGCAGTATGCCGCCTGCTACTAGTCCGGCAGGCAAACGAGCTCAGCAGCCCGCCGCTCATCTACCTGGCGGAAAAACTCAACCGCGGCAAAAGAGCGTCCAGGGGAGCATTCCGGCCGCACGCCCAGAAGAGAATGTGAGCTTGCCGCCCATAAGAGAGTATGACACGGCCATCGAGTTCAATGATGCCGATTTTGGGTGGGAGCCTCGATGGGTTGCACCAGTGAATGGCTCGATCATTGATGGGGTGCCACGATCGTGGATGAAGCCATACACGCTGCCATACCAATTGCCGTGTTCCATTCCTCCGCTCGACATGGTTACCATCAGGAAAACATCTATGTTCGTGTTGAGTCCAGGAGCGCTTGCTTCGATGTTTCGACTTCCCGAGAGTGGGACTCCTGTCATCGGCCCATCCTGGACGTTTGAGGTGTTCCCCGACCCCGACAATCCTGATCCCGTGAACAAGCCGGAGGACGGCGAAGAGAAAGAAGAAGAGAAAGTACATGAGAAAGCAGAGAACGGAGCGAAAGATAAGGGGGGTGAGAAGGGTGAGAAGGGCGAGAAGGGTGAGAAGGGACCCGCCGAGGCGCCGGCGGAGGCACTCACAGTCGCCAATGCATCGGCCGACGGCAGCGCCTCCGAGCCGGCCGACAAGGCAGCTGAGGCCACAACGACATCGCCCGAGCTGACGCAGGCCGATCTCAAGCTTCTGGACGAGAAGGCAGAGAAGGCGAAGCACGCCACATCGGCAAAGCTCGCAAAGCAGGCCGCAATGAAGGGTGACCTGAGAGCGAAGAGGCAGTCAGCGCAGCTGGCCAAGGACGCCAAGGCCGCCGCCGTTGTTGCGCTCCGCGAGGAAAAACGGAAGATCCAGGCCGCCACCCGCATCCAAGCTGTCCAACGCCGACGTGTTGCAAAGCAGGAGGTGCGGAGCATTCGGAGGGAATTGTGGGCCCGCGGCGTCTTGAAGAAGGGCATCATCCTGTGGCGAGAACGAGGCAGGCGCAGGCTCGAGAAGCTAGCGAAAGAGCAAGAGTTGGAACGGCAACAACGTGAGCGACGGGCGCAGGAGGCGGAAGCGCGTCGTTTGGCAAAGGAGGAGGCCGCGAGGCAGAAGGAGGAGCGTGAGAAGGAGGAGGCGGCTGCGCCAGGTGGCGCACGGAGGAAAGCAAAGTTGAAGAACATGATCGACCGAACCCTCGAGGAGCAGAAGCGGCAGAAGCAGCGCGAAAAGACCGCTCTCGCTGCAAAGGATGCGGCCAGACGTGCGCAGGAGGAGGTGATCGAGGCAATGAAGCGCCAAGTAGAGCTGCGGGAGGCGGCGCTTCGCAAGCAGGAGGAAGATGCGAAGCGGCAACAGGATGAGAAGATAGCCAGGGAAGCGCAGGAAGCGCAGGACGAACTCGTGGCCTTTGAGGAGGCTACGGCCGCCATTCACGGCTTTGTAAAGGGCCTTCAGTCCATGGCCTTTATGGGCGATGAGCAGAGAGAACAAATACGCGTTGCCGGTGGCATCCAGCCCCTCGTCTCGATGCTCAGCGATACCAATAACGACCAAGCCGCGGCCGTGGCCCTAAGCCACGTCTGCCAGGACAACCAACAAAATTGTGCCGTGGTCCTGGAGACCGGCGGCTTTGCACCGCTCTTCGCGCTCGCAGACGAGTCTCGAAAGACCCTAGCAGGGCACGGCGAGATGGGGGGCAAGGAAGGGCGCAAAACTGGTCGCAAGACGGGTCGCAAGACGGGCCGCACCACAAGCCGAAGTAGCGGGGGAGCAGGGGAGGTGAAAGTAGATCCTGAGCAGGAGCGCCGTGATCACAAGCGTATCATCATCGCGGCCACCAACATCGCGCGCTGGCCAAACCGGAAATGCCAGGACGCTGTTCGTGAGGGCGCCGGCATTTCGCTGCTCGTGAGTTTGCTGCCGGGTGGGCCGGACAATGATGTAACAGCCGCGGCCATCCAGGCTCTGCGGCAGGTGACCTTCGAAAATGTGGCCAACAGCGACGCGATACGAGAAGCTGGGGGCATCCGTTGGTTGATCTTGCTTCTGACCGCGAGGCATGCGCATCCTGTCGCGATCGATGCTGCAGCAACGCTTGCCCAAATCTGCGTCGGCAACCCTACCAACCAAGACGCAATTCACGAGGCCGGTGGCACTCGCTCACTGATCGGATTCCTCTCGGCAGACGTCAAGTCTCAGGGCCTCATTTGGGCTGCACGTGGCCTTGCAAACCTGTCGCGAGACAACAGCACCAACCGCACCTACATCTCGGAGCAGCAAGGCGTCATTGCGCGGCTTGTGGACTTGCTGAGCGTGGGCCCAACATCCGAGGGCGCGCATTGCGCGGCAGATGTTCTGCGCTGCCTCATGACTGGTCACGATGATCGTGTCGCCGTCGCAGTACTCGCAGCGCTTCGTCGACAGGGCGTGGGCCTGGGCCCTGATGCTACGTTCGCCTTGTCCGAAGCGTTTCCCGAGCTGCTTCAAGGCCTGGCACATGCTGTAGAGATGAGGCTTGCGGCGTCCATGAAGAGAGGCACCGATCGAGCTCTTGTTCAAATGGCCTTGAACGACGCATTCTCTCTGGGAATGCCAGAGGAGATGTTATCCCAGGCACAGCAATGGCTGGACTCAATGGAGGCCGCGCGCGCTGAGGCCATCGCGGCACGAAAGCTGCTGGCTCGAGTCAAGAAGGATGCGAATAAAAAGGGTGGAAAGAAAGCGGGTGACAAGGACAGGGCGGCAGGGCCGGAATCGCCTTCCAAAGCCGAGATGGACGGATCTCATGGATCTCGGGGTGACGAGCAGAGTACGCGCCAACCACCACACGATGAGCAGCAGGGCGCGCCAGGAGAGAACCCCAAGGATAGCGACGCAATGGAGGGCGGCGCAGGAGAGGATGCAGGAGAGGATGCAGGAGAGGAGTCGGTGCAGGAGAGGAATAAGGGCCGAGACAAAGAAGGCAGGACGAAAGACGGCGGCTCGAAAGACGGCGGCTCGAAAGACGGCGGCTCTGGCACTGGCCTCCAGCAGACCCAACCAAACGTTGCGTCGTCCGCCGCGCTGACAGCACTTCTGGAGTCACAACAGCGCCTCGCCGCCGAGTTGGCTTCCCTGCAGCTCGCGGCGGCCGCGGCGCAGCGTGCCGCGCGCGTGGCGGCGAAGGAGCGCAAGGAGCGCTCACGCAGTGGTCACGCCATTACGCCGAGTCAGCGGCGGGAGCGTTTGGCGACAACGGTTGCCGCCAGAAGCACCCGCCGAGGCAGTGTCGAGTCAGCTAATACGGGCGACGATCTCCATTCTCAGGTGGGCGACGAGTCTTTTACGTTGCCGTCGTCCCCCGAGAAGATCTCTCCAGGTGCTCAGACCTTTCTGTCTGGTATCTAAATCGTGGTGTTATAATCACCCATTCTACGAAATAGGATCTCCATGACTCAAACAAAGAAGTACTGAGAGAAGAGATACAATCATTGCTGTGAATGTGAAGCCATCGCGTCGCCCTGGGCAACATCCTTGGATGGCCGACAATGAGGACAAGCTGGGCGAGCTGAAGAGCCTCCTTGCTTGCACGAAACCTGCCGGCCTTCCGTGCCTTATTCGTGCCTTTGGATCGGTGGATCGCTGCCTCCGCTGCTTCCTGCGCGCCATTGACGGTAACGCTGCCAAAGCAGCTGCGCGCATTGAGAGCACGCTGGCCTTTCGGAGGGAGCAGCGCCTCGATGAGTATGCGTGCAGGGCCGACTTGGAGAAGGCCTTTGAGTCGCACCCGCTGCGTGGACACCTGCCAGTGGCCTTTGCCGGCACGGCTCCCGATGGCACCATCATTCAGTATGCGCGGATGCGAAGTATGAACATGCGCGAGCTCGTTGCTGCGTCGAATGAGGGCGAGCTGCGCCGATTGGTGGCCCTCTGGCTCGAGTGTGCGCTGCAGCTGCAGGGCGAGAGCACCCGAGAGCGTGGCGAGCCTTGCAAGGGAACGTACGACGTCTACGACATGAAGGGCACGAATATGTGGAGCCTCCTGTGGGATGCGAAGGAGACGAGGCATGTCATCGGGCCCGTGCTTACGATGGGCGAGGCGCACTTTCCTGAGAACCTGTGCAAGTGCTTCGTCATCAACGCCTCCTCCCTCTTTGGCGCGATCTGGAAGATTGCGACGCCCTTCTTGTCACAGCGCACAGTGGACAAGGTGTCGATTTCGTCCAGCGTGCCCACGGAGCTGGTGAACGTTCTCGGCGGGCCTACCAAGGTGCACGAGATGATGGCGAGCGTGCCCGAGAGCAGCGGCGCCTGACGAATTCGTCCTTCGCTGCGCCGTTAAACTCTCCGCGTTCCCTAAATATAATCGGTCGTCGCGTTCCACGTTGACGTTAGGCGTACTGTTCGCTTTACCTGACGCTTTACCATTACCGGGTACGCGTATTAATACGCGCGCCCACGGACATTTCTTCACCACACGACGGACGACGCGCCGCCCCGGCCGATTTTCCGAAACGATAGACGAAGCGAATACGCCACAAGCGACAAGGCCATCCTCGACGCTCGCATCAAGTGCATCATGCCCACAGCACATTCAATCAACCCCTCCCGCTCATGGTCTGCATTCCGCCTGACCGTTCCCCGCTCGTCGCTGCCATCGCCGCCTGCATCCGTCGCGGCTCGAGATCGCCCCTCGCGGTCATTCTCATCCGCGTCGACGCTCACCACGGCGCACTCGCTCACCACGGCGTTCGAGACCCAGCTGCTCCTGATTCGAGCGACGCCCTGTCTCCTCACAGGCACCCTGGTGCTTCCTGATGGCTCTTCCGCCCCCTCGCCTGCCGTCTCCCCACCACCAAATAGCAAAGTTTCGTCATTAGTACCGGTAGGCGCCGTCTCGGTGTAAGATAAAAGGTAAAAGGGGTGTGACCCCTGCGCCCTCATCAAGGGGCGCCTCCCAAGCCGCCTCACTCGATGGGTCTCACCTTGTCGCCGCTGGCTGCGCTGGCAAGTAGCACCTCTGCGTCGGCCGCACGCCGGTCACGAAAGATGTCCTCATCGATCGAATTGGCGACGAGGAAGCGGTAGAGCTGCACCGTGCGGCTCTGGCCGTATCGGCGAACGCGCCCGACTGCCTGCGTGTCGCAGGACGTGTACTCTTGCTGCGAGCCCACGAGCAACGGATGAACGAAGATGGCGTGCGAGGCGGCCGTCAAGTTGGCACCCGCTGCCGACTCGTCGCGCAGGTTGAGCAGCAGCACGCGCGGCTCTCCCGCCTTGAGCTCCAGCTGCTGGAAGTTGTCAATGATGCTCGAGCGCTGTAGCGGCGTACCCACAAGCATCACGGCGGCCACCTTTTGCTCCTTGAGTGCGTCGGCCACCTGATGAGGGGGAGCGCAATCAGAGGCACTCAGAGGCACTCAGATGCACTCAGATGCAATCAGATGCAGTCAGAGGCAGTCAGAGGCACACTCAGAGGCGCTCAGAAGCACTTGGAGGTACTCAAGGGCACTCGAGAGCACTCGTGAGCACTCAAGGGCGAGTCGGCCACCTTGAGGAGAAGGTCTGGGAATTGAACGAAGATGAGCACTCGTTCCTCGGACGGCAGGCTCTTGACCAGCCGGACGATAGACGCAAGCTTCACTCCATACGAGGTCGAGCCTGCCTGCGCCGAGGCACCCTTTGCAGAGCTCACCTCGTTGCCGAGCTCCGCGACGGAGATGACACACGAGGGATGCGCGGGCGCCTTGCACCCGGGCTTGATGCACATCTGCTCGGCCGCCGCACGGAACATGGCGTCATACTCGCCCACGTGGCCGCAGCACGAGAGCAGCCCGTGCGCCTTGCCCTTGCCCCCAAACTTGGCCACGGCGTCGGTGGGATCCATCTGGAGCTTGCGCACATTCTCAAAGAAGCGGAGAGAGCGCACTCGTCCGGTGACCTCTTTGGTGAGTCGTCGGAGCAGGTGCACCTGGTCGCGCGTCCACGCCATCTTGTCCTTGAGATTCTTCTCCTTCTCGGAGATCTTCACCTGGGGAGAGGAAGGGGGGGGAAGCAATCAGATGCCATCCGAAGCCATCTTAGGCGCACACTCGGAGGCCATCCGAGACCATCAGCCACTCCAGATCGAGTCTTCGTCTTCATCGCACCTTCTTGTCGACCGCGGGTGCGAGGCCCTGCTTGACGAGAGGCCCGAGGAGCTCATTCGCCTCCTCGTCACCGCAGTCGAGGATCTCGGTGCTCTGCCAGAGCTTGAACGAGAGACCGGGCGAGCACCGAAGAGCGTATTCCTTGTGCTTGTCGCTCATGCCCTTGGTCGGGAACTCGCTCTCGAATTTCGCGATGCAATTGCGCGCGAAGGTCACCTGCTTGACGAGCTCGGCGGTGCATGCATCGAGCTGGTCCTTGCGCATCGCGATGATCGCGTCGCACGCGGCGGTGGCCGTCTTGGCCTTGCCCTCCATGTCGAAGTGCGCGCACCGCTTGAGCAGAGCCTCCTCGGGGCACGACGAGCCCGAGAGCACCTGCGCGAGGCGCGACTCGCGGTCATTCTCGGACTTGCACTTGGCCTTGATCGTCTTGTGGTTGTTCTTCATGTCGAGCGCCTCGAGGTGGTTCTGGAGCTCGACGTAGAGCGCGCGCTCCGCCGCAGGCAGCGCGATGCGCACCGCCTGCTCGCGCCATGGGATCTCGTCAATCTCGGCGATATTCTGGCGCACGAAGAGGTCGAGGAACTGTTGGGCGGTCGCATGCCGCTCCGCGTACCACGCGGGCGTGTGCACGTCGCGAAAGTATTGGAAGCGCTCGACGGATGTGAGCGATTTGTTTTCAGACTTGGTCAGGTCGGTCGCGTCCGCCGATCCGAGGCGAAGCCCGAGCCACTGCGCCGTCTCATTGACCGCCGCGAAGCCCGAGATGTCAGGCGTGCCCGAGAGGACCCAGCGTGCACTCGCCTGGAGCCCGTTCACGATGGCGATCACATCGCGCTCCTTGTTGTACGTGTACTCATCCACCACGAGCCGATTCCAATAGAAGAGCTCGAGGGGCGCCGCCTTGAGCGACGTGTAGTCCTTGTCAGCTTTGCCTTGGAAGAGGCCCCAGGGATCGGCCTCCTCTGCCTCCTCGATAGTCTTGGTGAGCTTGGGGGCAGCTGCCTTCTTCTTGGGCGGCGCCTTCTTGCGCTTCTTGCCGGCGCCGCCGTCCTCGTCCTCCTCGTCCTCGTCGTCCTCGTTGTCCTCGTCGTCCTCGTCTTCCTCCTCGTCCTCGTCCTCGTCCTCGTCCTCGTCCTCGTCCTCGTCCTCCTCCTCCTCCTCCTCCTCCTCCTCCTCGTCTTCCTCCTCAACCTCGAGCTCCTCGTCCTCCTCAACCTTGGCCTTCTTGGCGCCCGCACCGCCCGCCTTGGCCGCCTTCTTCTCGGCTGCATACGTGGCCTTCTTGCCCTTGAGCCCGACCGCCAGCCCGACGCCCTCGAGCTGCAAGCCCGAGGCCAGCCGCTTCTGCATGTTGCCGAGCTTCGCGGCGCCCCCCCCGCGCCCGCACTCGCGTGCCGCCTTGCGCCGCGCCTGCCCGCCTTTGACGGCCTGGCGTGCCTCAGCGACCCCCTGTGCGCCGGCCGCCAGACGCGCGGCCTGCTCCTGCAGCCGCTCAGTCGCGCTGGCGTACGCGGCTCCAAAGTGGCGCATGTTGGTCTTCGAATGTGGCAGCGCATCGGCCCCGGCGAGGTTGGCGAGGCGCGCAAAGTACAGGTCGTTCCGCAGGAGCGTGATCGAAGCCACGACCACGTCGACCGCCTGAAGGTCGCGGATGGACAGCTTGTTGATGTCCGCCATCGTGGCGATCGTGACGCACTTGAGCGCGCCGCCCGAGAACTTATGCACCTCCTTAGGCCACTGCTTGAGCAGGTGGGACGGCGCGAGCACAAGCGTCGCCTTGAGCGGAATGAAACCGTCTGCGCGCAGCGGTGGCGGCGGCGTGCGCGGCACTCGCGGCGTGGCGTCGATGAGCGCGATGGTGATCACCGTCTTGCCGTAGCCGACCTCATCGGCCAGCACGCCGCCACGCACGACGCGCGGCATGCTCGCACGGGCCTCGAGGCGCCAGCGCAGCGCGGGAAGCGTCGACTCGGCCACCTCCGTCTCCATGAAGGGCGGCACGTCCTCGGCCTCGCGCGCGAGCATCCAGGAAAGCGAGCGCTGCTGCTCGATCCGGAGCTGCAGCACGGGCAGACTCTTCGGGCGCCCCGCAAAGGGCCCAAAGTGCTCCGGCTGCGCGGCGGGCGGGTCGCGCTTGTTGGACGAGAGCCGAAGCAGCGGTAGGGCGATTGGCTGGTCCGAGTGCTCCACCAGACGCCACTCAAGCGTTGTGCGCGTGGCGAGGCGCGAGGGGGGAATGAGCGCCAGCGCGCGCAGCGCGAGCGCCATTGGGTTGGCGCTGATCCGGATCGAGCCGATGGCCTTGTCGTGGGCGTCCGCCACGTCGAGCATCGCGCTCTCGCCGCCCGCGACGGCGCCAATCGAGTCGGCACGCCGCTCGACGACGAACGCGGGCGGACGCCTCTTGAGCCGCTGCTCGTACGCCCCAGCTTGCACCGGATCCTCGACGGCGACGATCTTGGAGCGCGACATGGGGACCCACTGAAGCTGCGGCATCATGGGCGCGCAGGCCTCGCATGGCGAGCGGCCGTTGGCCCACGCCGACAGCGCCGACGGGTGCGAGAGCTTCGCCCATTCACGGCACGCGGGCGGGAGTGTGAGGCGCTCCGTGATCCACGCAATCGAGCCAAAGGTCATCTTGGATTTCGTCAGCGGGATCAGGCCCCACTGGCCGAAGGTCCATTCGGAAACCTCGGCGCGGAGCAGCGGCACAGAGCAGCGCAGGAGCGGCACCGCCGCCGGCCCCTCCGCCGGCCCCTCCGCCGCTGGCCCCTCCGCTGGCGCCGTGTTGGGCACATCGAGCACGAGCGGCTGGGTGGGCGCGGCGATCGTCGCGTCCGCAAAGCGGATGGGCGTGAGCGTGAGGGCGGGCGCTGCCTTCCACAGCCCGCGCACCTGATGAGGGAGGCCATCAAGCTGATGAGGGAGGCAATCAAGCTGATGAGGGAGGCACTCACGCGCACCGTGGTGGGCTGATGAGGGAGGCAATCAGCAATCAAGCGCGCACCGTGGTGTCCACCGCCTCCTCGGAGGGTCGGGGCTTCCCATGCTGGCGATCCAGCACGACCACATTCTTCTTGGACGAGCCGAGAGTCTTGCCGCCAGTGGCCGAATTCGCATCGCGGAGCTGGTCCTGTGGACCGGGCGTCGGTGTGGCCCACGGACGCCAATCCGAGGGTAGCTCGGCGTACACCTCGCGCGTCTCGCGATAGGGCAGCCGTTCAAACGAGGGCGCGAAGACGAAGTGGTCCTCATCCTCCTTGCCCGTGCGCGACGGGTCGAGGAAGAAGTAGCACTCCTTACCGTCTCCGCCCTTGACGCGCTTATGCAGAGAGCCCATCGCTCCTCCACACTGCTCGAGGAGCTCATACTCGCCCGACACGTCACCGTCGAGGGCCGCCCGTGCGCCCGCGCCGAGCGAGAAGGACCACGTGCGATAGCGTGAGTGGCCGTCCCAGGGACCGGTCAGACCGATCGTCGCCTGGTACGAGTCAATCGGAGTGCCGAGGGCGCCGACGACGATGGGCACAGTACGGATCGTAGGCAAACATAGTTCCCACTGACCCGCGAGCAGTTGCGCCGCGACGCCGCCGGTGCGCGCCGCGCGGCGGATGGCCGCGTCCGTCGGGTTGATGCTCATCCGTGCGACGGGCAGGCCGAGTAAGGTGCGAAGGTGGCCGCGCTGCGCGGGTTGGGTCGCGTAGAGCTTCCACTCAGCCTCCGTCGGTGTGAGCACCAGCTGCAGGGTGCCGTGCGCGCTCTTGTACCTGAGCAGGTGAGCCCTCGGCGGTCATCAGAGGCAAGCAGAGGCCATCAACGCCCATCAGCGGCCATCAGCGGCCATCAGCGGCCACCAGAGGCCATCAGCGGTCATCAGAGGTTATCAGAGGTCATCAGAGGTCATCAGAGGCCATTAGCGTACGTGGCCGTCCAGCGCTCGGCGCGCGTGACGCTCTCAAAGTAGAAGCGCGTGCTACCAAGCTTGCGCAGGCTCTCTGCCCACGCGTTCCACAGCTGCTCCTCCTCGCTCAGGGGCGTGGCTGGCTTGCCGCCGCTCGCTTTGGAACGCTTCGAAGCGGCGAGTACGTTGCTCTCGTCGGCCGCCCCCTCGTCGCGCGTCGCTTTCTTGGAAGCGGGCGCTGCCATGGCCTCGTCCTCGTCCTTCTGAGCCATGGATTCGTCGGCCTTGGGGAGCTCGAGGGGAGTCTCTACGGCAGCTGCAGCGGCTTTCGGCTTGAAGAAGGCCATCATGCCTACCTGCTTCATGGCGGGCTTGGCGGGCGCGATGGGAGATGGGGTCGCGTTCGCAGCCGAGGCCGCACCCTTGCCCTTTGACGAAACCTCGAGCGAGGCGCCCGAGGCCTCCGCCGCCGCGAGCGCCGTCTTGAGCGCCGCCGCCTCCTCCGCGTCCTTGTCGACGCGCGCCGCCGCGGGCGCGCTCGAGGTCGTCGGCGCGTCGGCATTCGGGGCCGGCCCGATGAGCGCCGTGTCGGGCTTGAGCGCCTCGAGCGCCGCCACGTCCGCCAGCCCGCTCAGCTCGACGCACATTGGGAGCACTCTCTTGAGCGTCATCTCGAAGGTCGTCGGTGCGAGACGCGCCGTCCTGAGCGGCTCGAGGCACTTGTGTTCGGGCCAGCCGGTGCACTTTCGGGAGACGGTGCCGCCGCACGCGACGCACTGCAGGATGTCGCTCGCCAACCCATCGCGCCCCTCACTCACGCACATGCGTCGAGACGCTCCCGCCTGCGCCAGCAGCGCGTCGAGATCGAGCGAGATCGCTGAGATCGCTGCGAGCTCGAGAGGCTCCGAGCGCAGCGCGTGCGCTCCCGTGGCCTCGCTCACCCTCGGCGCCGTACCGCTCACCCCATTGGACGTGATCAACCCGCCCGCGGGCGAGCGCGGCAGCGCGGGCGACGAGAGGGTTTCGTCAGAGGGGCCTGCCTCCGTGCTCTTCCTCTGCTGACGCACGGGCGAGGCCCCACGGGCGCCGTCGCGGGCGCTGCTGCCGCCGCCGCTCTTCTTCATCGACGCGACGCCGCTCGTGCCCGCGACGGCGCCCGGCTCAGGCACGGCAAGGTCGAAGGCGTAGAGGTACTCCTTGCCAAGGAGCAGCGCGGTTAGGATGCACGTGCCCACGATGGTCGAGGTCATCGCATTGCCCGCGAGGTCAGCCATCTGGTCGGTCGACTCGCGAGTGAGCAGCAAATCGTCCACCGGGATCCCCTGCAGAGAGAGAGAGAGAGAGAGAGAGAGAGCACACCTCCTTAATGACGGTCGCAATCAGAGGTCTTCAGAGGCCATCAGAGGCCATCAGAGGCGAATGAGATCGACGCACCTGGAGCGAGAGCACCTCCTGCCCGATCAGCGGCCCTCCGCGGTTCGTCACGTACGGCACCATGTTCGGCGTCAGGCACGGGCACACGCCCGGCTTGCCCGAGCCAGTCTCGCGGTCGACATTCTGCGACAGGTTCCAGATCTGCGTCTTGTACGCGCAGTCGATCCCCTTGGACACGTCACGCAGGTAATTAATGTCCATCAGGTCGAGCACCCGCTCCACCTGTGATGAGGGGGGCCATTCGCGCTCATCAGAGGCCATCAGAGGCCTTCAGAGGCCATCAGAGATCATCAGGGAGGCATGATCTCGAGTGGCGGCGCAGCGCACCTGCGCCGAGCCCCAGTCATGCCAGGCAAAGTCGGGCAGAGTCGCGTGCCCTTGGGAGACCCATCGCGTGAGCGGCCGCTTGTTGCCGAGGCACTCCTGCGTGCGCGCGCGCTCGTGGCGCGTGATACACCTTCCCCAATCGACGACCTTACGCTGGTCATTCTTGGGCTTCGAGAGCTCCATGCGGGCGCGATGCACGCGTGGGTCGTCGCTCGGCAACAGGAAAGCCTCGAGAGAGGACGAGGACGGGCGCGCCATCTCGTCAATCGACGCCTTCCACCGAGGGAGCTCGTTACAGCGCGCCCTGGTGGGCTTGGGGGCGAGGGGCGCCGCTGAGTTGCCCTCCTCGCCGCCGCCGGTGCCCGCCTCCTCGTCCGCCTCCTCGTCCGCCTCGTGGACCTTGGGTTTCGTTATCGCCTCCTTGGGCTTGGCGGCTGGTCCGCGCGCGAGGGCCGCCTTGAACCGATTGGGCGCCTTCATGTCGATTGCGAGCAGGTAGACGCGCGTGCGTGTGTGCGGCACGTAGTGGTTCTTCGTGTCGACGCGCAGAAAGGTTGCCGCGTAGCCCTCCAAGGCGTAATACTCCGTCATCTTCTCCCACGGGGCGCTGCACACATTCTCCTGGATGACGATGGGCGGTCGGTGGCGGCGCACCCATCCGAGCATCCCCCAGAACGTTTGGCCCGACTCGCCCTTCTGCTCGATGCCCTTCTGCTTCGTGTTCAAGTTGGAGTAGTCGACGCACGAGGTCCCCGCGATCAGCACGTCCACCTCGCCCGGCACCGGACGCTTGGCGCCGTACGCGGTGGTCGCGGCGTCGTTGCCGAGCTCGCGGATATCGCGGAAGAGCAGCGGCGGCGCAAAGTTGCGCTCGATGTACGCCTGAGAAGCAATCAGTGACGAGCAGTGACAATCAGTGGCTAGCAACGGCAATCAGTGGCAATCAGTGGCAAACGCTCGATGCACGCCTGAGGAGAAAGGCTCTCACGAACCATCAGCGGCGCTCTCAGCGGCACTCAGGGGCTCTCAGTGGCAATCAACGGCACTCAGAGGCACCCAGAGGCTCTTGGGAGGTCATCGGGAGGTCCTCGGGTGGTCCTATCAGCAGCGTGCCGTCCTTTACCTGCTTGAACGGCTCGATCTCACAGGAGAAGACATGCTCCACGTTGATCGGCGTCCCGTGCTGCTCGTGCACCGCCTTGCAGATCAGGTCGAGCGCAAGCAGCGGCGACTCGGTCCCCGAGCACATCGTCGCCACTCGGATCGGCCGTCCCTGCAAGTCCATCGCGAGCCGCTTGAGAGAGAGACCCTCGAGGGCGCCGCCCTTGAGCTGCGCCTTGAGCTCCGCGTTCCTCACCATGTCGCGGAACATCTCGACGGGCTCGGTGATCACCGGCAGCTCATCCGACTGCTCCTCGGACATAGTGCGCGACGAGAGTTTGCGCGACGTGTCGCTCGCCGTCCACGTGGCCTGCTCCGCGCCCGGTGTCTGGCCCTTGAGGAGCGGTGCGGCTGAGCTCGCGGCTGATCTCGCGGCCTGCCGCTTGGCCGATTGGTCCGCGGCCGCCTTCGACTTGGACGCTGCGGCGGCGTCAAACGCTCCACTCGAGTCCTGCGAGCCCTTACCGGCGCGCTCCTGATCGCGTTCGCCCGCCGCATCGCCCTTGTCCTCGTCGCCGCCGTCCTCGTCGCCGTCGTCGTCGTCGTCGTCCTCGGGCGCCGCTGCCTTGGTCTTCTTCGGCGCCGCCTTGGCAACGCCCGCGCCCTTACGCGACGCCGCTGCCGCCTTCTTGGGCGCGGCCGGCGTCTTCGCCGGCGGTGCGGCAGGCGTCTTGGCCGGCGGCTTGGCCGGCGGCTTGGCCGGCGGCTTGGCCGGCGGCTTGCGCGAGCGTTTCTTTACGGGCTCTTTGAAATCGTCGTCCGAGTCGTCGACGGCCGCGGAGCCGTCCTCATCGTCCTCCGAGTCCTCATCGTCCGAACCGGACTCTTCAAAGCTCGCCGAGCTATCGTCCGAGTCCGACTCGACCTTCTTCTTGCCGCCGGCGCGCTTGGGGCGCGACGCGGCCGCCGCCTTCGAGGCTCCCGCCGCTGCCTTCTTGGGCAGCACGTCGTCCTCGTCCTCGTCCTCGTCGTCCTCTCCCGAGAGTTCCATATCGTCGAGTGCCTTCTCTTGCTTGGCGTAGTCGACGACCGGCCGTGCGCGGCGCGCGCGGCCACCCGGGCTCTCCTGCGAGGATGTGCTCTCCGACGCGGCTTCGGCACTTGCGGCTTGAACCTTTTTGACTTCCTCGCTCGCGGCGTCCGCAACTTGCTTGACGTTGTCGCTGAGGAGCTGGATGTACTCCGGCTCGACATCCTCCTCCTCCTCGCCATCGTCGTCGTAAAGGATGTTGAACGTGCCGTCCTGATTAACCGAGGTCACCGTGCCCTCGTACCATTTGGTCGCCTTCTCTGGCAGGACGGAGGCCATGTAGCGGGCCTTGACCCGGGCACCGGGCTTCAGCGTGCCACTCACTGGGGCAGGCGTCTTGAAGGCGCCGCAGCCCACGTCACCAGAGGCCTTGGCACTGAGCGTGGGGGTGACCGACGACATGTGCGTCGAGCGCCCGCAAACGACGGTACTCGTGGTGATACGCGCCAAAAACGAATGTCGAGAACACGAAAACGTCGTCGCGGGCGTTCGATGACGCGCCGAAGTATACAGCAAGCCGCCCTGGCGTTCGCAACCGTGTTCAGAAAGTTTGGGGGCTTTCTGCCGATAGTTTCGTCACGAGACGCGACCTTCAGCAATATGCCGGCCGATCCAGGCAACACCTACCGTTCGATCGAGGCCTACCTCAAGGACCTTGAGGTGCGCCAGCAGCTCGAGAAGGCGCCGTGCGCCGCCGTCTTCATGCTCGGCTCGGAGGAGGTGCTCTCCATCCGGTACGGCAACCACCCGTGGATCGTGCGCGTGCGGTGTGAGCTGCCGACGCGGCCGCTAGGCCCGGGCGGCATGGAGGAGCCCGTGCGCGCGACATACATCGGCGCCAACTCTAACGAGGACACGCAGCGCTTCGCGGCCTTCGTCGAGGCGATGCGCACGATCGACGTCTTCTCGTGCGTGCACCTGAAGCTGGCCAAGCCGTCCGCGCGTGCGCTCGCGCACCTCGAGGAGTCGGACATTGTGTGCCTCGGCGACGGGCCGCACGTGCTGCAAACATGGAGGATGCTCTCCTTGAACGAGGAGTGCGTCCTCGAGCGCGTCAAGTGGCGCTACTACACAGGCGCCGTGCTGATCGGGCTGGGCACGGGCTGTCAGTTCCTTGGGCAGCGTTGGTGGGTGGGCGAGCCACGGCATGAGCTCGAGTCGCGCGAGGCGGCCAAGGCTGGTCAGCCCGACCCGCACGCTCACCAGCCGATCGAGGCGCGCTACTGGGGCGAGAAGGCGACGGAGATTGTGCCGTGCCTTGTGGCGATCGACGATGCACAGGCGGAAGCGCTCGCGGAACTCCAAGGCGCGGGTGCGCTCTGCATCGTGCTGCCGCCCAAGGGGTCCCTCATCTTCAACGTGGACGGCTGCCTCGAGCCGTGTGGCGCGCTGCTCTGCGAGTACCGGTATGATTGGAAGGCAAAGGAGGTGCGGATGGCAATCCTCTCGCCTCCGGATGAGACGACGAATGTGCTCGCATGCCTTTCGTTCCTCGAGCGGCGGACGGCACGGCGGCAGGCTCGTCGGCGCAAGGCGATCGGGCTGGTGGAGGACGCGCCGCTGCCCGAGGATGCAGCCGGTGATCCCCAGGAGGAGGGCGAGGAGGAGGAGGGCGAGGAGGAGGAGGGCGAGGAGGAGGAGGCGGAGGGCGAGGAGGCGAAAGAGGAGGCGCGCCGTGCCGAGCGCAAGGCGCGCGAGGAGAAGCATCAGTGGCGCGCACAGCTCGACAAGCGCAAGCGCGCCGAGGCCGAAGCTGAGCGTCTCACAGGTGTAACGGCTTTCAAGGCGGCGGATTGGGAAGGAGCTCTAGACGCCTTCACGAGGGCCTCTGAGCTCGCGCCCGACGACCACCGCGCTCACCTGAACCGGTCCGCTTGCTTACTGAAGCTGGGGCGCGAGCGCGAGGCCGTTCTCGCCGCCGACGTTGCGCTCCACCGATGCAAAGGCGCCGACGCGAAGGCTTGGTACCGTCGAGCGTCTGCATGGCTCGCTTCGGGCGAGTTCAACGAGTGCCTTGCGGACTTGGAGATAGCTCGGCGCATGGAGCCCGCGGATAAGGCTATAGGGACGCTCAAGGCCAAGGCTGAGGAGGAGCGCGAGACGGCCACGTTTAGCTTCTCAGTCGACCTCAAGCTCGCCCAGAATGAGGACGCCCAGGCTGCAGGCGAGCCAGTGCCGCACCCAAACCAGCTCCGGATGGGTCTGAAGCCTCGAGGCGATTTACGCGCCGTGCGCACCATGAATGCAATCGAGGCTTTTGACGGGGCGAGCTTGACGTTGCGCGACGACACGCTCATCTTGGCGCACGCGCCGAGCCGAGCGCTCTCCGACGGAGCGACTCGGGTCCTCGCCCCGGCCTTCCTCGACCATCGCGCCCTCTTCTCTCTCGAAGCGTGCGCCAAGCGATCGTCGCTCGAGACGCTCGAGCTGCATGGCGTCGTGTTGGGCGCCTGGGGCGCGGCGTTCCTCGCGCGCGGTGCACGCCTCCAGGGAGGTGCGGGGCTCGAGCGCCTCTCTCTGGTCGAGTGTCGGCTGCGCGATGAGGGCGCCAGGTCGATTGGCTCCCTGCTCTCGAGGGGCAGTCGGCTCGTGGAGCTCGAGCTGAGCGCGAATCGAATCGGGGATGAGGGGCTGCTCGCTCTCGCCACGGAGCTCGGTATGAATGAGTTCTTGCAGGTGCTGTGAACGGCTCGTCCCTGTGAATGCTTCTCGTCCCTGTGAACTGCATGCGTGAGCCTCACGCCTGCCTTTCCCAAACCTTCTTGCAGGTGCTGCTGCTTGCACGCAACCGGATCGGCGATAAGCGCATGGGTGCCTTGGCGAGGGCTGTGGGGCGCCACAGGGCGCTCCGATGCGTCGACCTCTCGTGCAATGCGATCCGGTTCCCAGGCGCGTGCCATCTCGCAGAAGCCGTGCGTGAGTCGGCCACGCTGCAGAAGCTGAGCCTGGCGGGCAACAAGCTGCGCGCCGATGGGGTCTTCCGTCTTGCACACGTGGCCATCGGGCACGCGAGTATGGCCGTGCTGGATCTGCGCGGTGTCGAGCTGCGCAAGGCAGACCGCCGGAAGCTCGACGGGCGCACGCGCTACACGCGGCTCACCTTTCTCATCGATCAGGGCGCGGAGGCGGATCGGGGAGCCTGGCAGGGGCGTGGCGGCGCGACGGCCCCTGGTGGAGGCGGCATGGTGATGGAAGACGAGTGCGCGCCGCCGCTGCCGCCGCCGCTGCCGCCGCCGCCGCCGGCGGCAGTGCCGGCCAGCGACGGCGCGATAGGGTCGGATGAGACGCCATCCAAGCTGAGCGTTGCAGCCTGGCTGGCCAGAGTAGGCAAGGCGGACGTAGCGTTGTATTGAGCAATTAGTACACGTTTCTGACGTTTCGTGTACAAATCCCTCCAAGTCGTGTATGTTAGTCGTGTGGCGTATTAATAGACGAGAGTTCGGGCTTCGGCGTTTCAGGGGCTATTCTTGTTTCTCGTCGCTTAATAATTACGATTTCGGTATCTAGTATCGCCTATTCGATTTCGGGGTGCCCGCACGAGTAGTGCTTGGCGGCCTCGGCACCGCACGCACAGCAGCCGAGCCGCAGCGTAGAGCGTTTCGTGAGTTTTTCGTCGTTAGCTTGGTTGCTTTCATGCTTTCTGTGAAATTATAATATTATATTAACCAGTCGATCTGAAAACTCACAGAGAGACCGCGGGGAACCAAATCCTTACCGGATCCACAGGCACGACATTGGCCCTTAACATGGCCCAGAACGCCTTGGTGTTCCGTTGCGCGTTAGCGGGCGGGTGCCGCTGCCCGGCTAGGCTATAGTTGACAGTGACTCTGGTATGTGTAGACTATGTGTGTCCCGGCTCGGTAAGAGAGGCTTGTTAGAAAGAAACCATACCGGTCCGGCGGCTGGTCGTGCTATGCCGAACCGGCTCCCCCGGTGTCTTTTTACCGGTACCGGTAAGCACAGACCGTTACATACAAACTTGCAGAACCCCCAAAGTTTTCGGTGTACCATGGTACATTCGGAACAGGGTAAAAGTCCTTGCCAATGGTGCTGGACGTGAGTTCGGCAAACCCTAGGCAAACCCCTCGTGCGGGCGCGCATTACCCAATGCCCTCGTCGAGCCCGATGGCCTGCTTCGCCCGCTGCTTCGCACGCCCACACCACGCTGCTCGGGGCCTCGGGAGCCAGGCGTTGCGGCAGCCTCGACTGCGCGCCGTGGTCGCTGCGAGCGTTCTCGACGCGCCCTCGCGCCACGGCCGCCGCGGCCACCCGAGCTCCGAGGGGCGTGTGGGCGCGCTGCATGCGCACCGCGACTGAGTGCACGCCGCCGCCTCTCGAGCGTCACAGCGGAGCCGCGTGCCCCCCCCAATCCGCAGGTGTCCGAGCGGGAGAAGGCCTGTAAAGCGCGGCGGACGCGATGAGCGACTCGATGGGCGAGGCCGTGTACAAGGCCGCAAATGACGGCAACGAGGCGGAGCTCACGCGGCTGATCGGCCTTGGAGGGAACGTCAACTGGCACAATCCTGATGCGGTGCGCCGCCGCATGTGCCTCGCGTGGGCGCCCGCGTCCTCGCCGCCTCTGCTGCTTTCGCCGCCGCGCTCGCCCGAGACGGCGCCGTGTCCCCACAGCTCGCTGTACCGCGCGCGGCCGCGCTGGCTGCGCCGCCACCCCGCCGCCCCGCCGAGCTTGGCACACGCGTCCTCGTCGCATGGCGCGCGCCGCACCCCCGCGTGCTCGCCCACGCTCCTCGCGTTATGGCACTTGAGGACTCCGGTGAGGACTCCGGTATGCTTGTTGTGCCCAGCACGGATCCACAGCTCTGATATCGGCCGCAAACCACGGGCACGAAGGGTGCGCCCGACTTCTCCTCGAGTCCGAGGCGATCGAGGTCAACGCCACGGACGTAAGCCTCGAGCGTGCCCGCTCCCCAGCGATGGGTCCGCTTCCAACCTTCCATGTGTCGTGATTTCGTTCGTCTCCTCCCTTCTGTCTTCAGAACGGCGGAAGCTCAGCTCTGCATGGCGCGGCATACCACGGTCACCTCGCGATCGCCAAGCGTCTCCTCGAACGAGGCGCAGATCCGACGCTCCGAACCAATCCGAGGCTCGGAACCAAGCGCGACTGGGGCAGCAAGACGGCCCTCGACAACGCAAAGAGGCAGAAAAAGTGGGAGGTCGTGGCCCTGTTGAGCGAGCCTAGGTACGCGGATGAAGACCGACCGATGAAAGCGAATCGAACGCAGCGGCCGCGCCGTCTTGGGCACACGCCGTCGGCGGATTGCTGGCCGACGGCGAACAAACGGCGGCGACTCGCCATTGGATGCGGCCGAGAGGACGCGACGGCCGACATGCGTCGCGTCAGAGTGCCTTGCAATTGCGCTTCCTTCCCAGGCGATGATTGATGCCGAGTGGGCGCGTGCCCAGCGCGCCGTGATGGGCACATCGGGAGTCGGCGGCACTGGCGGCCTGGGTGGCCACTCTCGTTGCGGCTGAGTTTGGCCGCACCGGCCGCGCCAAACGCTGCTGCCACTGCCTCTGGCTGCCTTGCCATCTTCACGACCACCCTTCGCAAGCCCTCGCGCTTCGTGATTGCATGCGACGACGCGCCATGCTGGGCAAAATTGCTCAGCGCCAACAGCGTGCGTTCGCCCGTGCGCTTCGAAACAGGTGGGACACGGCGGCGGCCGCGAGAGAGGCGGAGGAAAGGGCGGCGGCGGCGGAAAGGGCGGCGGCGGAAAGGGCGGCGGCCGAGAAGGCAGCGGCGGACAAGGCGGCGGCCGACAAGGCGATGGCGGCCTTCCCTTGGTACGGCTCGGGGCTCGGGGTTTTCTCGCATTTCCCTCTCTCCTAACCCCTGTGATGGCCTTCTGTTCCTTCCTATGTTGACTCTCTCCCGTTTGCAATCCCGTGACTCATCTCGGATGGGCTGCCCCCGCTCCCTCATCCCATCCCTCTCCCATCCCTCTCGCGCATGCAAGTGATCACCACGGCGTCTGTCTCCCTCCTCCCCTCCCCCTATCACTCCCATCCCTGTGATGGCCACTCTAATTGCTGTGTATCCATCCCTCTCGCGCAGGCTCGGCTTCGGCCTCGCCATTCTCTATCTCTTACATATGGCTCGCATCGCCGTGGCCTCGCCCGAGGTATCCGCCACTGCGGCATTGTACCAGAAAAGAGGGGGAGGCACGGCCCCTCGGAGCCGTCCTTTTCCTCCGTGGCCTCCGCCGCTATCGCCTCTCCCTTCGCGGCCTCCGCCATCGCCTCTCCCTTCGCGGCCTCCGCCGCCATCACATCCGCCATCACATCCGCCACCTCCACCGCCATCCCCATCGCCTCCGCCATCCCCATTGCCTCCTCCGCCACCACCACCGCCATCCCCATCGCCTCCGCCATCCCCATTGCCTCCTCCTCCAACACGGCCATTCCCATCGCCTCCTTCACCGCCTTCGCCTCCCCCACCGCAGCCATCTCCACCTTCGCCTCCACACGCGCCATCACTATTCGCGCTCTTCGTCTCGGATGACGCTGGCCTTGTTTCGGAGCAGCTTGAGGATGGGCTGACTGTCACCGAGCAAGGCAAAGTTGCTGTCGGTGCGGCGGTCAGCGCGGCTACCGTTGCGGCCACGGCGGCCGTCCGCGCGGCCACCGTAGCGGCCACGGCGGCCACGCCGTACGTCTCCGCCGCGGCCGAGTCCATCAAGCTCGGTGACAACAAATCGTTGCTTGACGCGTATACGGGCATTCCGGCCGAATACCGGCCCGCTGTGGCCGTTGCGGTGCTCTTCTTCTTCTTCTTCTGTTTGCTACTGATGCTTCTGATCTGGCTGCCTGCGTGCGTGATGTGGCTTTACGGCTACGTGCGGATCGATCCCGATCCGCCGATCCCGATCCGCCGATCTAAGAACCGCTTCGCCGGCTTCGCCGTGCCACGCGTGATCACAATCGATATGTTGGAGGAATACAAGCGCCGAGTGAAATCGCTGGTTCCAAAAGGCATCAAGTACGAAGACTACTTCCCCCCAATCGTTCTGTCGTATGCTTCGGGCCGCCGCCCCGACGATTGCGAAGGCTCCGGGCCCGGCGTGGTGTACGTCATGGGGCTGGCCGAGTTCCTCCATGATCGCGGCCTGCGGTGCTTCTCCGGGCTGCAAGTGCCCCCAGGCGTGGACTGGCAGACCTTTATGCTGCGCCTGACTGGCGAGAACGGGAAGCGTGAGAAGCCCAAGGTGCTCATCGTCCTCCTCACTGCGGCCTTGTACCAGTCCGAGCCCTGCCTGAAAGAGATTGACACGGCTATAAGGCAAGAGATACCCATCCTCCCAGTGCGTTTCGAGGATGATTTGCCCGGCAACACCGAGCAGTGGACAAATCTCAAGGGTGCGGAGTGGGAGATGCGGAAATTTCGAGTGCAGGAGAAGCTCAACTCGCTCAACAACATCCCCAACCCCGGCACAGTGCTCGACAGACCCAGTGCTCTGGATGACATCATGGCGGAGCTCGATGCACGTGGTCTACCGGCATTGGCTGAGCCAGTGCCGGATGGCCAAGTGCAGGAGAACGGCTTCGCCCTCCGGGCTCTTCTGCCGGAGACCGATGCACCCATGCTACAATCGCTCGAGGCGCTGCTCAAGACAGAGCCTTCAGAAGAGCTCGGCACGGGCAGGGACGTGTCAAAAAAGTACGGCCCGTACGACTCGCTCAAGCTCGCGTGTGCGTGGAAGGTCGACCATCCAAGCAACCTGGACAAGTACACGACCGGCGTGAGGCGCGTGCAGGAAGAGCTCAAGCGGCTCCAGAATAGGGGCAAGAATGTCTCCAATGTGCCCGTGAAGACGGATCGTGTGCGCGGCTTCACCCTCTCGGAGGCTTGCAATGAGGTCATCCTCCTGCATGGCACCAACCCAGATCGGCTGCTAGACCTGCTGTCCACGGGCCTGAACGAGCACTTCTCAGGCACCGGCGCGGGCACCGCCTTCGGCGACGGCGTCTACCTCGCGGAGGACGCTGGCAAGACGGATCAATACGTCGGCCCCGACAGCGCGTACGACCCGAGCAGTGAGCTGCACAAGTGGCTGTACAGCGAAACCGTGCGCCACCCGGAGGACGTCTTCTACGTTCTCGTGGTGCGCGCGGCCCTCGGCTTCCCCGTGCGCACGCAGCGTACGCTGGACAATTCGAAAAAGGCAAAGACACATGACCTTCGAGCCGGACGGGTCAAATCGATGGACGATGGTGCGCCCATCTTCCCCATCAACTGCCGTGAGCTCTCGGCAGTGCCGGGCGTCATGCCAACAATCCGTCACCATTCGCTGATTGCCGAGCTGGGCCAGGATCTCGTGCGCTACCGCGAGTTTGTTCTCTTCAACGACAACTACGTGCACATCGACTACGTCATCGCATACCACCGCTACAATGGCGACCAGAAGCTGCGTATGACCGACTCAATGACCGACTCAATGACCGACAGTCCCGTATGAGGCTAACAATCAGGCAGAGCAAGTTCTGGGCGCCGGCCCAGATTACGCGTGCTGGAGAGGGAGTCTGAGAGAGGGAGCCGGGAGCCGGGCATGCGGTCCATGGAGCCAGGGGGGGCGTCTCGGTCGGGAGAGCCGCGGGAGCCGGGCATGCGGTCCATGTGGAGCCGGGGGGGGGGGGGTCTCGGTCGGGAGAGCCGGGAGCCGGGCATGCAGTCCACCAGGAGCCGGGGGGGCGTCTCGCGCGGTCGTCGCGTGTGAGTGAATCGAATTTATCCGAACCGAGCCGAGCCGGCCCTGATGCTGTTCCCTGTTCGTGTTACACTAAGCGAAGTGACCAAAACGATAACGGTGTGACCGGGTACCCGCGCATCCCGGATCCCCCGCTCCGCTTCCCGCGGGTGCGCGGGGACCTGACCGTCTGGGCACGTCGTGTGAAACCGTGTGATATCGTATACGAGCGAAACACGTATCTATACGATAATCTAAGTTCACCACGAGATGGTCCCCGCGTCCAATGGGGCAATGCGCAGGGCGGGCGGGTAGAAAGTCGAGTGCACTGGTCCCACCAACTAAGGCTGGGTTGTAGTCTCCTAGTCTCTGAGCTACGTGGCACGGGAGGCGGGCCCTCGGCCGGCCTTTCGAATGAACTCATCCAACCAGTGCACCAACTGAGGCCCCGCCTTCATCCACGTGTCATTGTGCGTGCCCTCGGCCACCTTGTGCATCTCGACGGCGGGCGAGGCGACGGCGGCTAACTCGAGGAGACGCATTTGGGCAGGCGGGACTATCTCGTCCTTCATGCCTGCGATGAACAGGAGCGGCACCGTCACGTGCGCGATGTGCTCGATGCTGCGCCATTGCAGCCGGAGCATGTGCCGGCGCACAAGAGCCCAATCGAGCCACGCGAACTTGGCCCCTCTGTGCCGCGCCAGCACACGCGCGAATCGAGGCAAGGCAAGTCAAGGCAAGTCAAGGCAAGGCAAGGCAAGGCAAGGCAAGGCACACGCGCGAATCGAGCGGGCGGCACGGTGGAGTCGGTCTGCAGGCATTGCTCGGCACACGATGTGAGAGTGCATGCGCGGATTCAGCCTCGCTCTTGGCAGAGGCGGAGGTAGCCCGCAGTGTGCATCGGTGTCCATCAGTCTCAATCCATGCCGATCAGTGCCAAAAGTCAGTGGCCCTTCTTACAGCATAGCCTCGATGGAGGTGAAAGTGTTCATCAACACAACCCCAAGTGGGAGAGGGAGAGTCGCATCTTGGGACTTGGACTTGCAGAGATCGCGAGCGAGCTGGATGGTGACGGCGCCGCCGAGCGAGGAGCCGAAGAGCACAATGCGAGTCGCGTCCACGCGAGACTCGCCCACGAGCCATCGCCAAGCTGCATGCGCATCGCGCATCAATCCAGTTTCGTCGATCTGGACCTGATCCGAATTGCCATAGCCACGGTAGTCGTAGCACAGGACGTTGGCCCGTAGGTGGTGGCGCAGCACCTCGATGAGAGGGAGACGCAGCGACATCGGGCCTGCATTCTCGTGGGAGAAGAGAATGGTTGGCGCCAACTCTCGGTTTGCCGCGGGGATGAACCATGCGTGGCATTTGACACCGTCAGAGCATTCGAGCTGGACGTCTTCGAACTCTAGGCCTCGCTCGGTTGGGGATTTGAAGCCCTCGGGGCAGTCCTGCGGGCGCTTCATCGTGCCGCCAAAGGCGGGGTTGGATGGGTTTGGCAGCGCTGGCACGTAGAGGATCGACTCTTGCCAATGCCAAATCGAACCGAGGAGCAGTCCTCCAGCGACGATGACGTAGATCGTGACCCGCCCGTACCATGGCAACCCAACATCGAAGAGGAAGCTGGACAAGCGGTGGAAGAGAGCGTTTCCGATGAACGCGAGCGCGATCCTCCAGTACATGCGGCTCGCCGCGCCGATGCACGGCGGGTGCTCGTGTGGCGACAAGAGAGGGCCGGCTGTGGGAACATGCCTTTCAGGGCCGGCCGCGCGTTAACCCCACCGTGAAGAGGGGAAAACATGGGAAAAGAAGAGAACCCACTTGTTACGAAGACACCCGGCCCGTCGCCGGGGCGGATACAGGAAACAGGACCCACCTGTACGACATGCACCGCCTAGAGGCGTGCCTCCACCTGGCTAGTTACCAACTTACCATGGAGCACGATCTGAACTGCGTTCGTCTCATGCGGTCAAGCGCACCCTTCTTGGCACGGGCTCGCCCCACCGCGTCCGCACTCGAGGCTTCCTCTCGCTCTATTAGAGCCACGCATCGGCGATCAACGCAACCGTGAGCCTGTGGGCAGCACGCGCACCTCATCCGCCGTGGGGGGGAGTGCTCGTGGGCGGGTCTCCGAACGAACCCCATTCCACCGCCTCATATCTTGCGAGCTGCCATAGCAGGTCTGCACCTGCGCCTCGTCCACCAGGGCCA